>Ga0137307_100030_pt1 | contig 212170 bp, 216 predicted proteins | sample NAcewD2O_March_2_FD_97180 | JGI IMG/M metagenome (GOLD analysis project Ga0137307, IMG submission 97180) | Mouse cecal microbial communities from Vienna, Austria - N-Acetylglucosamine amended D2O_March | ecosystem: Host-associated > Mammals > Digestive system > Large intestine > Cecum | place... | reverse complement strand
AGCAGTCCTCTCCAAATATGCGGCGGACAACGGCTTTACAAATCCCGTTTTCTTCATTGACGACGGTGTATCGGGCGTGACGTTCGACAGACCAAATTTTAACCGCATGATTGCAGAGATTGAAGCCGGAAACGTGGCGACGGTCATTGTCAAGGATATGTCAAGGTTAGGGCGCGATTATCTGAAAGTCGGCTACTATACGGAAATCTTTTTTGTAGAGCGTGATGTTAGATATATCGCAATCAATGATGGAGTAGACAGCGCAAAAGGCGACAACGATTTTACCCCGTTCCGCAACTTGTTCAATGTCACCCTCTCATAAAGAATGACACTACACGCAGGACATAGCATCCCTGTTACCTCCGACAAAGCTGTTACAAAACGGAGGAAATGACGATGAATAACCATGAGATTCCCGTTATCGGATTATCGGAAACAGCTACCGAAAATATGGGCAAGTATGGCCGCATAAGAAAGCAGTACCTCCAGGCACATAAGCTGGAGCTTTACAACAGCCTGCTGCTGTCTGGGACACTGTATGCACATCTGATGGAAATCGACCAGACCGCCCGTAAACGCTTGGAACTGATGATGCTAGAGGCGAATGCAAACTATTCTCCAAAGTCAAACCGCCAAAGGTAAAAAGGGTAGACACCGTTGTATTCTCATGCTATAATTAATAAAATTCGCCATGAAGGGAGGAGGGTTTGTCTGAAAGTTTCTTCTTTTCTGCACTTTGCCCGTTTTGGCATTCAATCAATCATCCTTCATAAACGAGAGCCGATTTTGGGAACAATCATTTTGACAGACAAATGCAATCTTCATTGCAAGCACTGCTCTGTTAATAATATCACGGCTGTCAATTACCCTTATCAGCAGATTCAATCTGAAATGCGTCAACTTTATGGGATGGGTATCCGCATTCTGTTCTTCTGTGGCGGAGAGACCTTTCTGTGGTGTGACAGCGGGAAAGTTTTACGCGATCTGGTTGTAGAGGCGAAACAAATGGGCTTTCTTATCGTCAATGTTGTCACCAACGGTACCTTTCCCCTGGATCTTCCGGAGGCGGATTTGATTCTGCTGAGCTTAGACGGAGATCGTGAGCGGCATAATGCCATCCGAGGTGACACCTACGACCTGATATTTGAAAATATCCGCCAGGCTACGGCAGATAATATCTGCTTCTATATGGCAATCAATCAGATCAATAAGGATGCCATCCGGGAAGTCTGTATCGCCGCTAGGGATACCAAAAATGTCCGGGCTGTGTCCTTCAACTTTCACACACCCTATCCAGATACCGATGACCTAGCCCTGTCCAGCGGAGAGAAGGAAGCCTGCTGTCAGGTCATATCGCAGATGATGACCCAGGGGGTTCCGGTATTCAACCTGAAGAGCGCCTTTCCCTACCTGATTCACAACCGTTTTCCAACGCCGTGCTATCAATGTGTTGTGATGGAAAACGGAAAACTCAGCACCTGCGGACGGTGTATCGAGGTTCCCGGCCTGTGTGAACGGTGCGGCTACTTTTTTGTGGCGGAGTACACGCTACTGTTTCGGGGGAATCCACGAATCATCATGGAGATGCTGCGGACTTATCTGAAGTACATATAGGAGCGCTATGAGTATTATCACTGATCTGACCAGAATGTGGTTGACCCGTTCGGTCAAGCCCTTCATCTTTCGGAACGAATACGACCAGGTTCTTCCTTTTGAGGAATGCCAAGACTTGGGACTCTATGTTCATATTCCCTTCTGCAAGCAGCTGTGCGGCTTCTGCCCTTACTGCAAGGAAATCTACTCCGAGGAAAAGTGTAACCGCTACCTGGATGCCCTGCTCCGGGAGATTCACATGGTAGGCGGACAGTGCAAAGGGAAAAAGAGTGTCACCAGCCTGTATTTTGGCGGCGGTACCCCAGCCCTGGCAGCAGCGCGGCTGAAGGAGATCATCGCCGCCCTGGGAGAGCATTTCACCATCACCCAGGGCATTGGTGTGGAACTGCACCCGGACAATGTGACTGTCCCGATACTGGAGACTCTGCGGGATGCTGGAGTGACCAAGCTCAGCATCGGCATTCAGTCATTTCAGCAGAAATATCAGAGCATTCTGGGCCGGACGGCAATAGACGGGAAAGCGATGTTGGAGGCTTTGACTCAGGTCCCCTTTGAAACAGTATCTATGGATTTCATCTTTGCCCTGCCCTGTCAGAGCTTTGAGGATTTGAAGGCGGATATTGATACCGCCTTTCAAAGCGGCGCAAACCATGTGGCGATCTACCCGTTCATTGATTTCAGTTTCACCCCCAGCACAGTTTCTCCAATGGACAAGCTGGGAAAACGCAAGCTTTTGGACAGCATTACACGCTATTGTCAGGAAAAAGGATATAAACGCAATTCCATATGGACCTTTTCGGGAGAGGCGGCGGCAAGCTATTCTTCCATGACCCGTGACAACTTTCTGGGCTTTGGCTGTTCCGCAACCACCCTTTTGCGGGATCAATTCAAGGTCAATACCTTTTCCGTGGAGGAATACTGCAGGCGGATCGACCACGAAACCATTCCCACTGCCCTGACTCTCCGCTTTACTCTCCGTCAACGGATGGTCTATTACCTGTTCTGGACAGCCTACAGCACTAGAGTGGACGCTCAGGCGTTCCAGCAGTTCTTCGGCGTCTCTCTGGAAAAGATGTATGGCCTTGAACTGAAGCTGGCTAAACTTTTTGGCTTTGTAACCGAAGAAGATGGCGTATATAAGATGACGCTTAAGGGTGCATTTTACTATCACTACTATGAGAATTTTTATACCCTGGCCTATATCGATAAGATGTGGGGACTGTTGCGGAAAGAAGCCTTTCCTGAGCGGATGGAGCTTTGACCCTCCAGTTTAGTGGATACGGAATGAGTGCATATATTTTTGCTAGTTATCTTTGCATCGCTACCCCGCAAGCAGTGTATTTGTTCCCACAAATACTCAAAACAGACTTCTGGCGTAGCCGCCGGAAGTCTGTTTTTGCTTGTTGGTGGCACAGCCCCCAAACCCCTTTTCGCAGAATTTCATTCTGCGGCTACGCACCGTTCCGGCGCTTTTCTTCCCTAACCCTGGCAGGATTTTTGGGAAACGGCGAACCTGGCTTACCAGCATAATCGCAAACTGCCCCGTAAGTGGAAACGGCATTTTTTCAAAATCCGTCAGGCTCACAGAGCCGCAGCCAGCGTGAAACGCTGTTCAAAGGGTTTGGGATGCTTCCCAACAAGCAAAACCTGCGGTTTCCAGCATCGCCGGAAATCGTGGTTTTGAGCGTTTGTATATACAGACGCCCTGCTTGCCCAGTAGCGCATGGCTGTTGTTTTCGTCGGCCCTCGACAAAAATTTTCCCAACAGCATTGACAGGAACGCCTGTTTGTGTTATGGTAACAAGGAACTGAATACTGCACATATTTTTCACGCAGATACATAGACCGAACCACAGCGTTTTTGCTGGGGTCGGTCTTGTTGTATCTGCGTTCTTTGTTTTTGAAGGGAGGCCGGACAATGGAGAAAATCAAGACGGAGGAAGTCAGGCGCAAGCGGGGCAGGCCGAAGCTGGACGCCCGCATCACCGAGGAATACGCCCCCAGCAGGCGGCAGGCGCTGAACAAGATGTATATGTACGAAGGTATTCACCTGTTATCGGTAGCGGCTACCGAAATTCCAAACAGTGAGGTCTTGTGGCAGGAGGACAGAACAGCCGTCACCGTAAAATCCCGTGACGGCATCTTGGAACAGCTCGGCAGAATGATGGTGCAGGACAAGCTGGCCTACACCGATTGCGCCTATCTCGCCAACCTTGCCATTGCCGCCATTCAGTTTGGAAATACGACACGAGAAGTGGAAACCGCTTTGCGAAAAATCCGCATGGCGGCGAAATCCAGCATGAAAAATCCAGACAGCGAGGCGCTCTATTGTGCGCTGGGCAGTACCGTGGACATTCTGCGGAGGATGGGAGGTATCTCATGAAAATCGAAAAACGGCCAGTGGAAATCACAGTGGCAGGAGCGTTTCCCGGATACCAATACGGGGAACGCCGGGGCGTATTTTTGAATCTGGGGCTTGATGTGGAAATGGACGGAGTGACCTATCACCTGTCCAGCAGCTTTGCGGAAAAAACGGAAATGGGCGAAGTATCGACACGGCAGAACTGGAGCGGAACGGGCGGCGGACGGCGTAAAAACTTTCGATGTCCGCCAGAAAGCTATTGCTTTACAGTGCTAAAGCGGCTATAATGGGGGCAGGTAACAGATGCTATGTTCCTGCGTCCAGGGAGGTAAAAAAACAAGATGCAGGAAAAATACAATGTTGGAATTTATTGCAGACTCAGCCGGGACGATGAGAGAACCGGGGAGTCCGTGTCCATCAAAAATCAAAAAATCATGCTCAGCCGCTATGTGCAGGAGCAGGGCTGGAACCTCTATTCCGCCTATTGCGATGACGGAGTCTCCGGGACAACTTTCGACCGTCCCATGTTCAATCAGATGATTGCCGATGCCAGGGCGGGGAAAATCAATCTGATATTGTGCAAAGACCTCAGTCGCCTCGGCAGAGATTACATTGAGGCCGGACGGTTTACGGACATCGTGTTTCCTTCGATGGGCTGCCGGTTCATCGCTCTCAATGACGGCGTGGACACTATCCACAAGAACAATGAGATGCTGGTGATTTTGAAGAATGTCATGAATGACCTCTACGCACGAGATACCAGCAGCAAAATCCGGGCAGTGAAGCAATCCACCTTCAAGAGCGGAAAGTATGTCGGTTGCTACGCTCCCATCGGCTACCGAAAATCTCCAGCGGACAAGCACATCCTCGAAATCGACCCGGTGACCGCCCCTGTCGTTCTCCGCATTTTCGATATGCGCTTGCAGGGGGACAGTTTTCGGAAAATCGCCCGGACGCTGAATGAGGAGGGTGTTCCCTCGCCAAGGGCCTTTTACTACATGGCGGAGGGCAGGCCGAACCTGCGGGGCGAAACGCCCTACTGGAACGATGTGACGGTCAAGACCATTCTTCGGAATGAGGTATATCTGGGCCACATGGTGCAGAACAAGACCGGCACCGTCTCCTACAAAGTCCACAAGCAGGTGAGCAAGCCGAAAGAGGACTGGATCAAGGTGGAGCATACCCATGAGCCGCTCGTTTCGCAGGAGGTCTGGGACGCTGTTCAGAGGCTGGACAATCATCCCTCCAAGGGACGCTCCGGCAGCGATGGGGAAATCTCCTTATTCGCCGGCGTTCTCTATTGTATGGATTGCGGGTCGTCGATGCGCATCCTGAAGGACTACAAGAGCCGGAAACGCCACGCCGATGGACATCTTGGCAGCTACATGGCGTATATGTGCAACCGCTACGGATGCGGGGGCAGGGCGGCCTGTTCGTCCCACATCATCAACTTCAAGGTGCTGACGAAGCTGCTCTTGCTGGACATCCACGCCAAGGCGATGCTGGCCCAGAACAGCCCCGCCGCCCTCAAGGAGAAAATCCTCGCTCAGAAAAACGCCGCCAGTATGGAGCAGACAAAGGCGCTCCGGGCAACGCTGGCAGCGGTGGACAAGCGGCTGGCGGAACTGGAAAAGCTAAAAAAACAGTTTTCGGATCCCTTATCGCATTTCAAAAGGATTGCCGAAGAACGCACTATCGAAAAGAAAACTTCCATGGAAACTTCTGTCACCATAAACCTTGCGTCATCCATGGACTTAAAAGAAAACAACCTCAAAAATATCGGATATGTTGTCTTAAAAATACTCTATAAACAGCTGGAACTTGATAAATTCTGGAAAAATATACTCAGAAAAACTTCCATTAAATATGACCCTGAAGCAGTTTTTCGCCTCCTGGTGTTTTCCCGTATCCTTTATCCCGGTTCCAAGATGGATTCTTTCAATAAAAAAGATGTTTACTTCGAAAAATTTGAGGGGTTTACCTTAAAGGATGTCTATAAGGCTCTGGATCTTTTTGACCAGTATAATACAGACCTTCAGAAGTGGATTTATGAGCATTCTTCCGCCATATGCGAAAGGGACATGTCCATATCCTACTTTGACTGCACGAATTACTACTTTGATATAGGAAGGTCTGACATGGACACCTTTGATGACAGCGGCCAGCCTGTTGACCAGAAAGGCAAACCGGCAGAGATAAAGTACCGCAAACGCGGCCCGGAGAAAAACCACCGTTCCGACCCCATTGTAGAAATGGGACTGCTCATGGATAAAAACGGCATTCCCATCGCCTTTGACCTGTTCCCCGGAAATGAATCGGAGAAAGTCCACATGCGCCCCATCATAAACCGCGTGAAAAATGAATTTGGCGGCGGACGCGTCATTTTCGTGGCCGACCGCGGACTCAATACCGCGGACAACATTTATTTCCTGAATGGTGACAACAAGGCAGACCATAATCCCCGGGACGGGTATGTATACGGACAGTCCGTCCGCGGCGCCGATGCCGAGTTTAAGGCATGGGTGCTGGGCGGCGGCTATAAGACAGAGAAACTCAGGGATGATGATGGAAATGAAGTCACATTCACGCATAAATCCCGCATCCATCCAAAAACAATCCAGGTAAATGTCACAGTCCCGGGGCAGAAGAAAAAGAAGAAAAAATCCGTCTCCATTGACCAGAAGCAGATGGCCTACTATTCTGAAAAATATGCCAGGAAACAGAAACGTGACCGGGAAATCATGGTTGCAAGGGCAAAAGACCTGATCGCCCATCCAAAAAAATATGACAGGGTGACGGCGGCCGGTTCCGGTGCCTATGTACAGAACATAGCTTTTGACAAATCTACGGGTGAGATTGTCGACGGGCGGGAACTGGTACTGGATGAGGAAAAGATCGCAGAAGAGGAAAAATATGACGGATACTATTCCATTGTCACCAGCGAACTGGACATGGGCGACCATGAGATGAGGGATACCTACAGGGGACTTGCCCGCATAGAAGAAACCTTTAAGATATCCAAGACAGAGTTCGAGTCAAGGCCTGTTTATGTCTGGACCAATGCCCACATTGAAGGACATTTCGCCACATGCTTTACCGCACTGGTGCTGGTCCGCCTCCTGCAGGCAAAACTCGGGAGTAAGTATCCGGTCGGAAAAACAATCCAGTCCTTAAGGAAATATAACTGTACACAGATTGATAATACCCTGTACCAGTTTGTTTATTATGACGATATAATTGAAGAATGCGGAAAAATATTTGGAATAGAATTAAACAACAGATACCGTACAAGGGAACAAATCCGAAGACTTCTAAAATATTAAGAAATTTTTTCTGCCATCAAATCTGACAAATATACCACATACAGACAAAACACGGGAAGCCTTGATTTTACTGGCTTCCCGTTGATTTTGGTGTCAAACTTAAGATTACTATACCATATATTGTTGGCTGTTTCAAGCATATTTGAAAAATGCACCAGCTTTTCGGGGCTGGTGCATCTGTCGCGTTTTATTTCTTTTTCTGTATGATATCATGATCCTCCAGCAGCTTCTCGATCACGGTTCCCCGGACTGCTTTCAGCAGGGGTACTTTCAGTGCGTTGAGAGGTCCTGGCAGTTCGATGTCGAGCGGAGACTTGCCATCCATCAGTTTGACGGAGCTGTCGAGGAGCTCGCGGATATCATAGACGCTACCCCACACTTCCGGCACGCCGCGGTCCACCTTCAGGAGTCCGTAGACAGCCTCCATGGCGGTTCTCACAGAGTACTCTGTCGTGAAGATCGTATCTCTGGGCGTCTCCGCGAACTGTCCGAGGAACGCGAAATTAACGCATCCGTCAGGAATGACATCCGGTCTGTCTCCCTTTCTCCTCGGCATGAAGAATGCAGTGATATACGGCATCATGGTCGGCACGGTCACCACTTCGTCCCTCGCGAGCGCGGGAATATCCTCCACAGGGATCCCCAGGTGGTACAGCCACTCCTGTGTGATCTCCTCGCCCGTGCACTCCTTCATGGGCTTCTTCACATAATCGCCTTCCACATCGGTAAAGAGGCTGTATACCCAGATGCAGACCTCGTCCTTTTTCTGTTCCTTAAACTGTCCCTGCCTGTTGATGGTCCAGCTCAGCAGCCATTTGGAATCCATGCAGCTCACGATGCCGCCGGTGACCACATTTCCGGTCCGCGGGTCACGCTTGCAGATCTTCTGGATCTGGTCGATGATCTGCTGGTTCGACGTCGTCACGGTAGCCGATTCCCAGTTTGTCTTCTCGATATCCGAACAGAACTTCTCCGGATGTCCAAAGGATTCGTCCTGTGCCGCGATATTTTTCCACAGGCTCCAGCAGCCGCTTGTCCGGACTTCCGCGTCGCCGGCCGGCGCGTGGGTGTGGTCGCCGTAGATGGTCCCCTCCGTGCAGCTTCCGTTCGTGACAAATACCAGGTCGTTCTCTGTGAGCGGAATGGAAGTCTCCTTGCCGTCAACTTTACACTCGATCGTCTTTGCGATCTTCCTGCCGTCATCGGTCTTCTCGAACAGGACGTTGGTGACTTCTGTCCTGTACTGGAATGTGACGCCTGCCGCCTCGAGATACCTGACCATCGGCAGGATCAGGGACTCATACTGATTGTACTTGGTAAACTTCAATGCACTGAAATCGGGAAGGCCGCCGATATGATGGATGAATCTCTGGAAGTACAGCTTCATCTCCAGTGCGCTGTGCCAGTTCTCAAACGCAAACATCGTGCGCCAGTACAGCCAGAATGTGGAGTTGAACACTTCGTCATCAAACACGTCCTCGATGGTCTTGTCGTACAGATCCTCATCCCTTGTCATGAAGAGTTTCATGATCTCCATGCAGCCCTTCTGGCTCAGATTGAACTTTCCGTCCGTGTGTGCATCCTCGCCCTGTTTCACGGTGGCGCGGCAGAGGGAATAATTCGGATCCTTCTTGTTCAGCCAGTAATATTCGTCCAGTACAGAGACCCCCGGCGTCTCGATCGAGGGAATGCTCCGGAACAGATCCCACAAACACTCGAAATGGTTCTCCATCTCGCGCCCTCCGCGCATCACATAGCCCCTCGAGGGATCATAAATGCCGTCGCACGCACCGCCGGGAAGATCCATCGCCTCGAGCACATGAATGTGCTCTCCCTTCATCTGTCCGTCCCTCACCAGAAAGCACGCTGCTGCGAGCGCCCCGAGCCCGCTGCCCACGATGTAAGCGGATTTGTCGTCGACCCCTTCCGGCTTCAGAGGACGGGCAAAGGCTTCATAGTTACCATTACTGTAGTATATTCCCTTGCTGTTTCTCTCGAACCGTCCGCGCTCCGTATTGCGAAAGCTACTGACCCGCTCGGCAACCTCCTTTTTGCGCGTCTCCTTCTTCGTCTTTGCCACAACTGCTGTTGCCCCTGCTGCGACCGCCGCTGCCGCCGCAACCCCTAATTTTACATGATTTCTGTTAGCCATTTTGTTTTCTCCTTTCCCGACCAGACATTGTGTTGATAAGCTCAGTATATCACAAAATGACCAATGGTCAATTCTTTTTTCACTAATTCATTCTTTTTTCAGAAAGGTTATATTTTGGTAAGATTTCGTATCCTGCATGTACACGATATCCTGTATCAGCTCCAGGCCGGTCTCCCTCTCCTGCATCCCGTCCAGCAACACTGTCTCCCCGGCAGATGGATAAGTCAGTTCCTCCGTCAGCAGTTTTTCCGTAGCCCGACCGGCTTCCTCAGCGATCCTTTCCGATACGCCGGTCCTGCATGCGGGTATATACTCCGTCTCTTCAGACTGTTTTCTGTCCGCAGGCGCTTTCCTTTCCATTCCGCGCTGCTTATCCCGTCGCACTATATGATGCCCTGACACCATCCGCCAGCATTTCGCGATATCCAGCACAAAGAACATGACAGCTGCCACCGCCGCAAAAACTCCCGATATCCCAAACATCGCATGTGAAATATCTGTCATATGTCCAATACTCATATCTATCCTCACCTGTTCTAAGGAACCGTTCCCTGCATATCGTAGGTAGACCGCACCATCCTGTATGCCCCCTGGATGATCCAGCGGATCGCATCGATCTCCTGCCGTGCAGCGCTTGTCGCCCCCTGCTCCATCCGCCGCAGATCCTCCTCAAGCTCCTTCAGCATCGCCAGGATCTCATCGCCTGCCACGCCATCCTCCATAAAATATTTCGCATACTCGACCGCCCGCGTCGCGATCTCACGGTAGATGCGCAGCGTGATGATCTCCCTGTCGGGCTCCGCGTCGTTCATCGCCTTGAGCTCTGTCAGACTCTGCCAGTAATCCCCATACATACCGGCATCCGTGCCGTCGATCTGGAACGCGATCACATTCCTGTAAAAACCGCCAAGCTCCACATACAGCCTGCACCGCTTGTGCTCTGCCGTTTTGGACGCATCCTTCTCATAATAGTCCATCGCCGCCTGAAACCAGCCGGCAGCCCTCGACTGGCGGTTTTCTTCATGTTCATAGTAATACCAGTAGGCATTGCCCATCTCATAGCAGAAATCCGCATAACCACCGGGATCCTTTTTCTGGAAATCCTGCAGATACCGCTGTTCGCTGATGTCGAACTTCAGGAACAGCGCTTCCTCCTCCTCGCTGAACACCCCGTCCTCGACTGCTTTTTTGTAAAATCCGTGATACGCTTCCTGCCTGCCTGCGTCGACCGCCGCCGCGTCCAGATACAGCCTGCACGCCTCCGCCGGGTCTGTCGAGATCTCCGCCATATGCATGCGCTGCAGATACTCATCTCCCTGTTTTCTCCCCGCCGCCGTTGAAAATCCAAGGCCGCCGGCCGCGCACAGGAGCGAGACCGCCGCAACCGCGCCAAATACTCTCAGCCTGGCGCGGTATTTCTGCTGTGCCTCCAGCTCCAGATCCGTGTAATGTTCGAGATCATACCGAAGTTCCAGGGCTGTCTGATACCTGTCTTTTGGATCTTTCTGTGTGCATCTCTGTATGATGCGTTCCAGTCCGGTAGACAGCTCCGGATCCCACTTTGTGATCGGACAGATCTCATAAGGCGGTTTTGATGGATTATGTCCGGTCACCAAATGGTACATTGTCGCTCCAAGGCAGTAGATATCCGTTCTGGCATCGGTCTGCCCCATTCCGCCAAACTGCTCCGGCGCCGCATACCCGTTTGTCCCAAGGCAGCAGGTGTCCGCCACATTCCTCTCCTTGAACTCCCGAGCCGTGCCAAAATCGATCAGGACGACACTGCCGTCTGATCGTAGCATGACATTGGAGGGCTTCATATCCCGATATATGACAGGATCCGGCCTCGTGTGCAGATAGTCAAGCACATCGCACAGCTGCAGCGCCCAGTCCGCCACTTTTTCCTGCGGCTGTGCTCCCTCCTCTGCCAGAAGCCGCTCAAGCGTGTTTCCTTCTATATAATCCATAACGATCAGGAAATTTTCATCAGAATCGATGACATCTATGATACTTGGAAGATTTGGATGTTTTAATCTTTTCAGCAGATCAGTCTCCATGACGAGACTCTGCCTCAGCAGGTCGAAATCCCTGTTCAGGGATTTCCGCACCTCCTTGACCGCCCACGGCTTGTTCGCTTTCTCATTGATGGCAAGATACACATTGCTCATCCCGCCATGGCCGATCTCGTTCAATATCTTATATTTTCCGTCTATAACGGACCCTATCTCTAGCATTCTTTCATATCCTGTTAACCTCACTCTGCCGTGTTTGCCGCCTTGATCAGGATCGCAGATATGTTGTCACGCTCCCCGCGCGCCTTGATGTTCTCCATGATATAGCGGAGCCGTCCATTCATATAATGGGAGTTGTTCAGCCTGTTCTCCACGAACCACTCCATCCCCTCCAGCGACGTGTGACAGTAGTCGTAGATCTCCGCCTCCGTCAACCTGTGCCGGAACCCATCCGAACACACCAGAAAGGTGTCATCATCATAGAAATCTCCCCTCAGAAAATCAGGCCGCACACAGTTCACCGTACCGATGCTCTGCAGCAGGACGTTTCTGCGCGCATCCGTCTGCGCCTGCTCCGGCGTCATGTGGCCAAGCGCCACCTCCCGCGCCACATAGGTCTGATCCGCGGTCAGCTGTTCCATTCCGTTTCCCATCACATAGACACGGCAGTCCCCCACATGAGTGATATAATAGCGCCCTCCCAGCAGGAGCACTGCTGTGAGCGTTGTCCCCATCGGCGCTTTCTGCTCCCTGCTGTATTCCGCGACCCTGACATTGCAGTCATTGGCGAGCCGGAACCACACCTGTTCCAGTGTTTCCTCCGAAAACCCTCTCGACAGGAACTGGGGCAGATCTCTCAGAAACCATTGTTCATACGCGCGCACCACGGCAGCGCTCGCGACCTCTCCCTGCTCCAGCCCCCCCATTCCATCGCAGATCACGGCAAAGGCGGCCTCCCCATAAATCGTATTGGCAACCTTCACTGTCAGACTATCCTGATTTACATTCTTTGTCGTCCCCACATCAGAATGCGCTGCCACCGTATAATGCCATCTCATATTCCCCTCTCCCTATTTCGACCTGAATTCAAACACTTCGTCAGCAAGCTGCATCAGACACCCGTTCTCGAGTTTCCTGTATTCGTCAGCGGCAAGCTTTTTCCCATTTACAAAGGTGTGGTTCAAGGATCCCTTGTCAACAAGGTAAAAACCATCCGGCTTCCTCACGATGTCCGCATGATTCCTGCTCACAGCCGGATTATCCCTGATACAGTAATCCACATACGAAGCGTCCTTGCCGAGTTTGAAGAGATTGCGGTTGATCAGGATCTTTTCCCCTGTGCGCTTTCTCACAATGTACGGCGCACCCCCTTTTTTGAGGTTCCTGGTCTTCTCCTTGAGTTTGAGGCTGTCTTTGGCGTTTTTCTGAAGATCGTCAAACTCCTCCGTACTGCCATATTCATCTGCGGCAGGTTCCTCCCGGGTGTCCGGAACACGAGCCGTCTCCTCGTCCATCCCCTGTATCAGGGCTGTGCACAGATCCCTGATCTTCTCCAGGCACTGCCTGCCGTCCTGCGGCTCACCGCCCTTGACCGGTATGTACGGGATCAGCACCTGGTTCTGTGCGCTGTCCACATAGATCTCCCTCGGATCCAGTATCAGCCTGTCCGCTGAGAGCATATACTCCTCGAGGCTGCACGCCGCTGCAAGCATGTCCGCAAAAAACTTTAACAGCTGCTCTTTTCCTTTTGGCGAGTTGTTCTTCTGAGCGAATTCGAACAGACTGATCATCCCGGTCACGCATATCCGCATACCGCCGTTCTGATATTCCGTCTGAAACAATCCTTTGATACGGTTTCCAGTCAGCATCCGCAGCGCAAGCCTGTCCACCTGCTCTTCCCCGACCTGGTAAAGCCTGTAGGTCTCGCCGTTCGTTGTCACAGTCCTTGTTTTCCACTCACACTGCCCCGCCAGGCGGACCTCCTGCTTCTCCGGCGCGGCGCTGCTTTTATCAGAGACAGCGCCCTTTCCTCCCTCACAGAGCTTCCACATGCGCATGTATATCTGCTCCATGCTCTGGTATTTGTTGATATACTGTCCGCTGACCTCGCTTTTTTCCGTGAGATATCCGATCAGAACCCCCTCCGGAAAAAGGGCTGCGTCCACTGTCACGTCGTCCCCAAAGAACAGTGTGTTGTATTGGACCACTTCCGCCCCCAGCCCATCGAGACTGTCCGCGGTCTTTATCTCAAAGCTTTCCCTGTGATGCTCCTCCAGAAAGGAGACCAGCCGTTCAAGGTACGCCTTGTCTTTGTCGAGTATCGCTATTTTGTACATGCCACCAACGCCCTTCTTTTGTTGTATCGTTAATAAAAGATATGCCCGCCGATCCTGAGCCCCTCCAGTCCCGGTATCGGCGTCCTGAAATACACGCGCTGCCCTACGTTCGTCACACCGCTCATCGCCTCGTCCGCCGCCTTATAACAGCTCGCAGTCGCAGAGTCATTTGCCAGCGCCAGCGCCAGACGCCCGCTGGCGACCGGTGAAAACTGTCTGTTCTGATAGACGACCCCCACGACAGTGTTGGGATAGACGGAGCTGAGCACTCTGTTGATCACCACGGCTCCCACAGCAACCTGCCCTTCATAGGGCTCTGCTCCCGCCTCGCAGTATATGATATTTGCCATCAGCTTGCGGTCTCCCTCCTCGAAGGTGACCTCCGATATGTCACGCCACTTCGACTTTGCAGCCAGGCGGGACTTCGCCAGTTCTTCCTCGTACTGTTTCTGGAGCGCCGCGATATCTTGCTCCTGCTCATCGATCATGGATTCAAGCGCATCGATCGTTGCCTCCGCATCCGCGATCTGGTTCTTGTAGCTCGACACGTTCGCCGAAGTCTGATCGACAAGACCGGCGACCCGGCTCTTCTCCGCCTCCGCCTCCGCTTTCAGGCCATTCAGCGCCACAAGCTCCTCGTTCAGCCGCGCTTTGGTCTCCTCCACATATTTGCGCGTATCCTGAAACTGCTGCAGCATCTTTCGATCATACGCGTGAATGCGGTCGATATAATCACTTTTATTCAGAAATTCCGAGAAGCTGACGGACGAGAACAGGATCCCCAGATACCCTTCCGATCCCCCCTGCTCATACATCGCCTTGATGCGGATCTTCATGTTGGCGTACTGTTCGTCCTGCACACGGATCGCCTCCTCGAGTTCCGCCTCCGTCTGCTCGATCTCCGCCTCCTTCACGGTGATATCGGCCTCTATTCCTTCCAGATTCGTGCTGACCTGCGCCAGCTCGTCATTGAGCGTGCTCAACTGCCCAAGCAGGGAATTTTTCGTGATCTCGAGGGATTCCTTTCTGTCCTCTGTATCCTCCTTGGCATCCTCTGTTTTTTCCTTTTCTACTTTTGCCTTTTGCAGTCGTTCCAGTGTCGTCTCTGCGTACACAGGTCTCGACACCCCCGCGGCAGCCCCTGCAGACAATACCACTGCGAGCAGCACTGCCACCGACCGTTTATATGACACTTTCATGGATTCCTCTTTCCCTCCGCGCTATTTTGTACCAAAAATCCGATCCCCTGCATCACCCAGTCCCGGAACGATATACCCATGCTCATTCAGCCGCTCGTCCATGGCCCCGATATAGATATCCACATCCGGATGATCTCTTCTCATGCGCTCCAGTCCCTCTGGCGCCGCGATGATGCACATGAAATGAATGCTCCTGCAGCCTCTGTCCTTGAGCATCTGGATCGCCGCGGAAGAGGATCCGCCCGTCGCCAGCATCGGATCCACCACGAACACTTCCCGCTGGCAGCAGTCCTCGGGAAGCTTACAGTAATACTCTACCGGCTCGAGCGTCTCGGGATCGCGGTACAGGCCGATATGTCCCACCTTCGCGGCAGGAATGAGCTGGAGCATGCCGTCCACCATGCCAAGACCCGCGCGCAGGATCGGTACGACCGCAAGTTTCTTGCCCGCAAGCTCCTTGACCGTCGTCCTGCAGATCGGCGTCTCGATCTCCACATCCGCGAGTTTCAGATCCCTCGTGGCCTCATAACAGATCAGATTGGCGATCTCGCCGATCGTCTGTCTGAAATCCTTTGTCCCTGTCTCACTCCGCCTGATCACGCCGATCTTGTGCTGGATCAGCGGATGGTCCATCACCACAACCTTTGCCATGCTGCTTATCCCCCTTCCCGTATATCACACCATCATCTATTTCATGGTCTCCTCTTCCAGCGCCTGGATCGCCGCCACACGCCGGCAGTGCTTTTCCTCCCCTGGAAATTCCGTGTTCAGGAATGTGTCCACGATACTGAGCGCGAGGTTCGGTCCCACGATACCCGCGCCGAGCGCGAGCACATTCGCGTTGTTGTGCTCCCGTGTCAGTTTCGCCGACACCGTGTCGGAACACAGCGCACAGCGGATCCCTTTCACTTTATTTGCCGTGATCGAGATGCCGATCCCTGTCGTGCAGATCACGATCCCCCTGTCACATTCCCCCGACGCAACTGCTCTTGCGACTGCCTGTCCATACTCAGGATAATCGCAGGAATCTTTTCCATAGCAGCCAAAATCCCTGTATTCTATATGGTTTTCCTCAAAATAACCGATAACCTCCTGCTTCCGTTCATATCCGCCGTGATCACACCCGATCGCTATCATATCTCTGCCCTCCGATAAATATTTTCCCTTTTTGTACCGGCGCTATACCTGCACCACCCTGTGCCCCGCCGCTTTCAGCAGCCGGTTCATGACTGCCTGTCCAAATCCTGTGTCAGCGCAGTTTTCCGCAAAAGACTCCGCATAAATATAATCTATACCCTCATCGTCAAACTCGCGCAAAAACGTATAGAGCTGCGCCGCGACTGCCCTGAGATCATCCCTGCACCCGGCATCCTTGATACTGGAAGCATGGTATTGTCCCAGCAGCTCCCGCGTCCCTATGATCCCAGTCCGCTTCCCCTGCGCCTCGCGCAGCGCTGTCTGTTCGTTGATATAGCTGACGACCTTCCCCGGCTCGCCGTCCACGACCACCAGCTCGCCCTTCGGCGCGTAGTGGCGGTATTTCATACCGGGCGCCTTCGGCGCCTGCGGGGAACTGCTGTCATAGATCGTGACATCCATGTCCGTCTCCCCGGCCACAGACGAAACCATCTGCTGTGTGACAGCGCCCGGTCTCAATATCACAGGGATGTCACAGGTCACATCCACGATCGTGGATTCCAGCCCGATCTCCACACCCTCCGCATCGATGATCATCTCGATCCTGCCGTCCATGTCCTGTATCACGTACTTCGCAAGCGTGGGGCTTGGCTTCCCTGAAAGGTTTGCGCTCGGAGCCGCCACATAGCCTCCAGCCTTCCGGATAAAAAGATTTGCGAGCGGGTGGCTCGGCATCCGCACCGCCACGGTATCAAGCCCGCCTGTCGTCTGATGCGGCACGACCGCCGCTTTTCTGAAGATCATTGTGAGCGGTCCCGGCCAGAAGGCTTCCGCAAGCCTTCGCGCCTTCTCCGGGATCTCCTGCACGATCCGGTCCAGATGCGCCATATCCGCTATATGTATGATCAGCGGATTGTCGCTCGGTCTGCCCTTCGCCGCATAGATCTTCTTCGCGGACTCTGGATTTAACGCGTCCCCCCCGAGACCGTACACTGTCTCCGTGGGAAATGCGACCAGTCCGCCCTGCCTGATGACGATGCCCGCGCACGTCAGTTTCTCCTCCACACACTCCGGTGAGTCGAGCTTGTCTATGGCCACGATTTTTGTTTCCATCCCTGTTATTCCTTATAATTGCCTGTTTTCTCTCGTTTTTGAATATAAGTCCCATTCATTTTAGCACACTTATTCCATTTTATAAAGGGATTTATTAAAAAAGTTGTAACAAGTCGTAATAATTTGGGGACTTTGGATGCAATTATTTCTTGCAAAAAATAATATTCTATATATAATAGAAACGTGTGAAATGATTTTTCTAAAGAACCAAAAAGCCAGATACAAAGATTCATCCCATGCGAAAGATGAGAGGACTTCCTATGAAACAAATGGAACAAAAAAAACAGGAAATACAGATCAACAGAAAAGAGTTCTACAGAAATCTGACAAGGATCGCACTTCCGATCGCGCTGCAGAGCCTGATGCTCGCGTCGGTCGCCGCGGGCGATGCGCTGATGCTCGGGAAAGTCGCCCAGAACGAGATGACCGCCGTTTCCCTGGCGACCCAGATCCAGTTTGTCCAGAATATGTTCCTCTCGGCTGTCACGGCAGCCGGCGCCATTCTCGGCGCCCAGTACTGGGGCAAAGGCGACAGGCGGACGCTGGAAAATGTATTTGACATCATGCTCTGGTACTGCGGGATCGTGTCCGTTCTCTTTTTCCTGGCATGCGAGCTGATCCCGGAACAGCTGATGCATATTTTTACGAACGACGCCCCGCTGGTCACGATCGGCAGCTCCTATCTGCGCATCGCAGGGTGGTCGTATCTGATCACGGGCATCTCCCAATGCTATCTGACGACAATGAAAGTGTCGGAACACGTAAAACCCGGCGCGGTCATCAGTTCCTGCGCAGTGATCCTGAACATATGCCTGAATGCGGTGTTCATATTCGGACTGTTCGGGGCGCCGCGGATGCAGGCAAAGGGCGCCGCACTTGCCACCACGATCTCCCGCATCATCGAGCTGGCTCTGTGTGTGGCTGTATCCGCCAGGGCTTCGTACATCCGTCCGGCACTTGACAGATTTACGAAACTGCCCAGACAGCTGCGGACCGATTTTATAAAACAGTGCCTGCCGCTCATGGGCGGTTCACTGTGCTGGGGGATCGGGTTTACATCGTACACTGCCATCATGGGACACATGGGCACTGACGCGGCCGCGGCAAACTCCGTGGCGGCTGTGGTCAGGGATCTGATCTGCTGCATGTGCAACGGTATCGGCAGCGCGGCGGGGATCATGGTCGGAAACGAACTCGGAGCCGGACGCCTTGAGAGAGGAAAAGCATATGGCATCAGGCTGAAGAATATCTCGTACGTGATTGGACTGCTCTCCACAGCGCTCGTGCTCGCAGTCACGCCGCTGGTCGTGAGGATGGTCATCCTGACCGACCAGGCAAGGAGCTACCTCACGGGTATGATGGTGATCATGGCCTTCTACATGATCGGACGATGTGTGAACACCGTGACGATAAACGGCGTGCTGGACGGCGGCGGGGACACGATATTTGATATGTACAGCCTGATCGTCTGCATGTGGCTGATCGCCATCCCGCTCGCGCTCGCCGGCGCCTTCGTCCTGCACTGGTCACCGCTTGCAGTCTATGCCTGCACCTGTCTGGACGAGGTAGGGAAGATTCCATGGGTGATGATACGGTTGAGGAAATACAAGTGGGTACAGGATCTGACGAGATAGCGTCAGTTCGGAACATCCGTTTGTGAGTTGATCACCTGCATGATCCCCATGTAAATTGCCCACGCCACCTTTTCCTGATAGTCATCCTGTGTCAGAAGCTGCGCCTCCGTGGGGTTGCTCATGAAGGCGCACTCCACGATGATGATCGGCACGGATGTCTTTTTGAGCAGGTAATAGCTGCCGTTGTCTTTTGCCACGCGCTCCTTTTTGGGCTTCAGCGACCTGATCATCTGTGCCTGCATGATCTCCGCCGCCGCCTTGCTCCTGAGGGAATCCTTGTAGTAAAATACCTGCACGCCGCTCACGGACGAATCCGGATAGCTGTTCTGATGGATACTGACTGCGAGTGTCGGCTGCGCCTCCTCGATGATGGCGAGACGGTTTTTCATATCGCGGACTTTTTTGTTCGAATCCGTCTCGTTATACAGTCCATTATCGTCCGTCCTCGTCATGACGACATTGATGCCGTTCTCCCTGAGATTGCGCTCGAGCTTTCGCGCGATCGCGAGGTTGATATCTTTTTCCAGGGCATTGTTGATACCGATCTTGCCCGGATCGATCCCCCCGTGCCCAGCATCCACCACGATCGTGATCTCGCTGCCGTCCTTCTGAAATGTCTTTCTTGAATGCTCCTCCACTGTGCTCACAAACTGTACCGACTCGCCTGCCACCAGGATCATCGCAAGCACCAGCAGCACTGTCAATATCTTCGTCGCAGTATTTCCATATTTTGCATTCATACCTTCTACCCACATCGATGTAACTCTATAAATCATATGTCGCAGAAGGTTTTTCCATGACTTCAATATGATCTCTGTAATAAATACACAGACCTTTTCCCGCTCTGAAGCAAACAAACTTATATTATGCCCAGGCAGATATGGACAATGATCCATCATGCGGACAACAAAGATGAATCATTACCTGTTATAATGTTGTAATCGCACTGCAAATGTGATAGAATAATGTCAAATGATGACAGATTGGAGGTGTTGGGAAATGTATGAAACCGTGGAGATCATCATCACGATCGCTTTCGTTGTAGTTGCCGGTCTTGCGATCTATCAGGCGATCAAGAAAAAGAAGAAATGATTCTATCAGCGGCTGCTCCAGCCGCTGTTTCTATCCTTCTCCTCATCTCCTCACGATCTTTCCGATCAGGCAGTTTACCAGAAACACCGCGATGTCCACCGCAACGATCGTTGCCCCGACCGGTGTCGAATAGAGGATGGACAGTATGATCCCCGCGAGCGCGCAGACGACCGAGATCATTGCGGCATAGACCACCACTCCCCTGAAATTCTGTATCACGCGCATCGCGGACAATGCCGGGAAGATCACAAGCGCAGAGATCAGGAGGGAGCCGACCAGGTTCATCGCGAGCACGATGATCACCGCCGTGATGACGGCGATCAGATTATTGTACATCCCCGCCCGCAGCCCTGTCGCCCGCGCAAAGTTCTCGTCGAACGTGACTGCAAAGATGCGGTTATACAGGAAGATAAATACTGCTGCCACGACCAGCGACATGACCACGCACAGCCACACCTCCGCTTTTGTGAGCGTCAATATCGAGGTCGAGCCAAAAAGCGTGCTGCACACGTCTCCCGAGATGTTTGCCGACGTGGAAAAAAGGTTCATCACGAGATACCCGACTGCGAGCGATCCGACCGAGAGCATGGCGATCGCCGCATCCCCATGTATCCTCGGGTTCTGCCCGGTCCGGAGTATCAGTACCGCCGCGGCCACCGTGACAGGCATGACCACGACCGACGTACTGCCCAGATCGAGCAGCGTCGCGACCGCCAGCGCGCCAAACGCCACATGCGAGAGCCCGTCGCCGATATAGGAAAATCGCTTCAGCACCAGCGTCACGCCGAGCAGTGACGAACAGAGTGCGATCAGCGTCCCGACGATCAGCGCGTACCGCACAAAGGGATAGGATAGATAAAACTGTAATGTCTGCAACATATTCAACACCTCCGCTACTGCTGCCCTTCCACTGCCCCGAGTTCCTTCCAGAAATCGCTCCTGATATATTCCTTTGTCGTCCCGATAAACGACTTCTCTTTTTCCACATGCAGAATGTGACTCGCGTATCTCACTGCCGCGTGGATGTCGTGCGACACCATGATGATGGTCAGCCCTTCCCTGTTCAGATCCCTGATCAGCTGATAGAACTCCGCCGTCACCCTGGGATCAAGCCCTGTCACCGGTTCATCAAGCACCAGAAGCTTTGACGATGCGCACAGCGCCCTCGCCAGAAGCACGCGCTGCTGCTGCCCTCCCGAGAGGTTGCGGTAACACACCTTTTTCAACTCCCATATATCCATCCGCCTCATGTTTTCCTCCGCCAGCCGCCTCTGCTCCCTGCCAAAAAACGGTCTCCATCCACACGTCGGCAGCGCACCGGACAGCACGATCTCCCACACGGACGCCGGGAAGTCCTTCTGGACAAACGTCTGCTGCGGCAGATAGCCGATCTCGTGCGCCGCGAGCCCGTCGCTGTACTGGATGCTTCCTCCCATCAGCGGCGTGAGCCCCAGCAGCGTCTTCATGAGCGTACTCTTCCCCGCACCATTCTGACCCACAATACACAGATAGTCTCCCTTTTCGACCGAAAAGCTGATGTGTTCCGCCACCGGCGTCCCCTCATATCCCAGAACCAGCTCCTCACATTTTATATATGACATTCTGCCGACCTCCTATCCCGGACATCCAATCATGCCCCGCTCTCCAACACCTGTTCCAGCACTTTGAGGTTTTCCTCCATCACGTTCAGATAGTGAATCCCCGCCCTGAGCTCCTTTGATGAGACGGACTGCATCGAGTTCAGCACAAGGATCTGCTGATCCCCCTTCACTGTATTCTCGATGACCACCCGCGCCAGCCTGTCGTCCGAGCCCTCGAGCACGAGAACCGTGCCCAGCCCCAGCGCGTCAAGCTGGTTCACCAGAAACGCCACCGTCTCAAAGCTGGCCTCCGTCTCCGCACTGCACCCGTCAAAGGCTGCATAGTACTCCAGCCCGTAATCCTCCACAAAATACCGGAACGGAAACCGGTCTGCAAAGATCAGCGTGCCCCCGCCGTTTCTTTGAACAGCCTCCGTATAACGCATGTCGAGCGCGTCAAGCGCCGCCGTGTACCTGTCGCAGTTTTTGCGGTAGAGACCGGCATTGGCGCTGTCCATCCCCGCAAGCTCCGCCGCGATGTCCTCCACAACGATGCGGGCGTTTCTGACAGAGAGCCAGATATGCTCGTCGTATTCATGTTCATCGTTCTCCCCGTGGTCATGACCGTCATGCCCGCTCCCACCGCCCGCATGCTCCTCCTCAAAAAGCCTGTCGCTGACCGCTTCCATCATATTGATGACACGCATGTCCGGATTGACAGCCTCCTTCAGCGCATCGTCGACCCAGCCGTCGGACTCCCCGCCCACATAGATAAACAGGTCACAGCCCGAGACCCGCGCGATGTCCAGCACCGACGGCTGGAAATTGTGCAGGTCGCCGCCCTTGTCCATGAGCAGCGTCACCGAGACATTTTCCTCATTGCCCTGTACCAGGTTCACAACCCAGTCGTACTGGGGAAATGTCGTGCAGACGATCTGAAAACGGCCGTCCCCATCCAGAGGGGGACTTTTTGGGGCACAGCCAGTCAGCAGATACAGCACTGCAGTCATTGCCAGCACGCACAGTTTTATATTTTTTTTCATCCGTCCTATATACCTCTCATAAATAGCAGGAATAAATCCCTCCCTGCCATTTGTTCAAAATGCAACTCATTTGCATTTTCTAATTATATACACCCTCCCTCATAATGTCAAGAAGATAAATCATATTTCCTCCGGACGCCCGTGGGCATAAAAGAAGCCTGCAACTGCCCTTTCCTGCAGTCACAGGCTCCCGAAATATCCACTCACTGTGCCATATACTCTGCGATCACATCCCACACTGCCGGCACCTCAAGACCGAGCTTCCAGCTCGCCACGCCCTTGATGCCCTGGCTTTGCATCACCTGGAGCTTTACCCGCACCGAGTCCACATCCTCCAGCCAGCATTGATACAGCGTACCATCCACCTGATACTCCGCATAATTCTGGCAGAACTCGTCCACCCACGCCGGCGATACCCCGTTTCTGGAGATCCAGTCCGCCTCGGCGGCCATCGTGAGCGTCGATGCCTTCAGGCCGTCGGGTCCTGACTCCCAGACACGCGTATAGAACGGGATCGCATTGATGATCTTCTCCGCAGGCACGACCTCCTTCGTATTGACAATGCCGTCCTCCACGAAACCGATCGAAGCGTTGGAGCCTGCCGCCCCGCCGCCTACATAATGCTCATCGTAACCCATGATGATGATATAGTCCGCCACGATCCCCTGCTCCCTGCGGTTGTAGTGCGCCGTGTACTCTGACGGAACATAGTTGTCCACCGAGAGGACGACTCCGCGCTTCCTGGTCTCGATCGAGAGCTCGCGCACAAACTGCACGAAATGAATGCCCGAATCGCTCCGCACCTTCTCAAAATCGATATTGATGCCGTCCAGCCCGTAGCTGTCCACCTGCGCCATGAGCCCCTCGATCAGATGCCTGCGGTTCGCAGACGACGACAGCAGTTCCACAAAATTGATCTCCACGCCGTACAGATCGGCGCTGTCCACATCCGTTATCAATGCCCACACGTCCATGCCGAGCTCATGCGCCTTCGCCACATAGGACGCATTGGCAAGGCTCGCGAAATCGCCGCTGCTGTTGGTCAGCCGGAACCACGTCGGAGACACGACATTGACCATCCTGGTCTGGCGTAGCGCGTTCGCCAGATAATCCCCGCCGACCTCCTCAAATACCTGGTGGAACGTGAGATTGATCTTTCCCTCTTTTCTGACATTATTGTACACAAACTCCTGGAATCCCGTATTGCACAGACGCTCCGCCTGCATCTCGTCCTTTAAGAATTTGTTTTCCACATATCCGATATAGGACTCCGCCGTCTTGACCTTCGACCAGTTCTCCAGTTTCTCGAGCACGGTCACTGCGTCGCCCGCTGCGAGCTCCACCAGGATATCGCTCTTGATACCGCCCTGATAGCGCACTGCCGTCTTCCTGGAGAGCTTTGCCGTCGTGTAGCTGTCCCACTGCGTGTACACCTGCATATGCAGGGGTGCATCGTACAGCTGATATTCAAAGTTGGCATACCGCTTCACATAATCCGCAGCGATGTAGAGCGTGTCCCCCTCGTAAAAAGCCGCCCTGTAGCCAAGCTCCTGACCGGCGCCGGACACATACATCACATTGCTGCCATCGCCGATGTTGATCTGTATCACATCCGTGTCCGTCGTGAACAGCAGCACCTGTTCCATGCTGTTCACATAAAACCGGTCCGTAAAATACGTCTCGACCGTGGAGAGCGGAAAATATGCCACGTTGTCCTTCATCTTTGCCTTATCGTCAACGAGCGCATCCTGCACCACCATCGCCACCTCATCCGGCTGCGCGATGCCAAAATATTCATTTAGATCTGCCTTATTCCTGGAATAAGAATACCTTTCTATGATCTGACTTCCAAGCGCCGCCGCTATCACGATAAAAATGAGAACAACTGGCACAAGGACCGTAATTACACGTTTTTTCATACGGATACCTCCCAATTGTTCTCATTATAGCAAAAGTTTGACATGAAGTCCAGCCTTTTGCCGCTGTCTGTCGAATCCTGTTTTTTGTCTGAACGGGGGACTTTATCAGTGATCCAAATATTTACCAGAAAAAAGTCCCTATCATTTTTCGTCTGCATATGATAAAATATAGATGTCTTGTTAGCACTGCCATTTTGACCCAAATGTGCAGGTGCTGGTACGATCGGTGCAGGCTTCGCTGCAGGTTGTGCAGCGGATATGCATAGCAGAGGGGTTTTTCTTTCTATTTTTGTTGCCCGCAGATATTTCATCCATACATGCATCCTGTGCAGACCAAAGACCAAAAGCTTTATATTGTGATATATAAACTGTTAAAGCAGCCAGAACCGATACCCTTCTCAAAAAATATGTTACTGGATATGTAAACGTAAAAGTCCCCGCCTTATTCCTGATAATGCAATGTAAGACTTGGAAAAATATTTTTGACCGATCAGCACAAGCTAATAAGACAATGAGAAAACTTTTTAAGTGCCTCCTTCCTGTATGAGATTGGTCCCCGGCATACTTTATACAAGCATTATTAACACATTCCGAAAAATTATGCAAATCGAAATGTAAGAATTCGTCCCAAATGTAAAAAATAATACAACTTTTTTGAAAAAACATCTGTTATTTTGACATTTCAGACGATATATAGACTAAAATATGTGCCAAAGCCTGATGGGCGTGAAAAACAACAATAAATTTTTTAAAAACTGTGGTCCTGTCCTATTGACTAAAACATCTCTACATTATAATATATGTGAGAAGGTCCCACAGAACCGGGTTTTGAACTCAATGTAATATTCAATAGTGAGGATGTGAAGAATATGAAAATCGAAAAAGTAAATGACCATCAAATTCGCTGCACGCTTACCAAGGCGGATCTGGCAGACCGTGAGCTCAAGATCAGCGAGCTCGCCTACGGCACTGAGAAAGCCAAGAATCTTTTCCGTGATATGATGCAGCAGGCTTCCTATGAATTTGGATTTGATGCTGATGATATTCCACTGATGATAGAAGCGATCCCGCTCAATTCCGAGTGTATCGTCCTGGTGATCACCAAGGTTGAGGATCCCGAAGAACTCGACACTCGTTTCTCAAAATTCGCCCCCTCTGTTCACGACGAATATGAGGAGGATGATCTCGGAAGTACGCTCGACAGTATGCTTCAGAGCCTCTCTGAAGGCGCTGACGACGTGCTTGACCTGTTCAAGAAGATCCATGACAACCACCTTGCAGAAGCCAATGCCGACACTCTGAACGGCGCAAACCAGTCCAGGCGCAAATCTGCAAATACCGCAAACCAGTCGATCGGCATCGACCTGACACGCATCTATGGTTTTGAGTCCCTGAACCAGGTCACACGCCTCGCCCATATACTGGAACCGCACTACAATGGGAAAAACTCCCTGTACAAGAACGAAAAGGCTTCCGGCTATCTGCTGGTGGTGGCACAGTCCGACCACACCCCCGAGGAGTTCAACAAGATCTGTAACATGCTTTCCGAATACGGAAACCCCGAAAAGATCGCTTCCGCGAGCGAGGCTTACATGGAGGAGCATTTCGAGCCAGTCATCAGGGATAAGGCTGTTCAGGCACTGGCTCTCATATAGTGGTTCCCGCTGCAAATTAAAAAGACATAAAAATCCGTGACCGTCTGTCGCGGAATTTTTATGTCTTTTTTACATGATCAGCCCAATTATGCGAGCTTTGCGATGCTGTCCATCAAAGCGTCGATGTCCATGCCGTGGACCATCGCAGCTTCCTCCAGGGTCTCGCCCTGTGCGGAAGGACAGCCCAGGCAGTGCATACCTGCATCCATGAGCACAGGCGCCACCTCCGGCTTCGTGCGCAGGATCTCTCCGATCGTCATATCCCTGGTTATCTCTGCCATTGTCATTTCCTCCTCTTATGTCACTCGCGATCCATGACACTTTTGTATTAGTGTGCCTGGAATCTTGGAATTTATTCACGGTTCCCATTCATTACTATAATATATTTTGGAAATTTAATCAAGTTCATGCATCGTATTTTTTATTGTTTCATATATCATTTGATTCGCTGCATTGAATTCCACACGGTTCCATCCACCGTCTGTAAGCAGGGAAATTCTCACAAGCTTTGAATTTTGTTTAAATTCATCCCAGTTATCTTCGTTTAACCCATTCTGGTAAAACGCCCATTGCTCTCTGTAATATTCCTGCTCTTCTGCCGGGATCAGATCCCCTACATTTCCGATCCCCCAGTTTGTCATACTTCCAGGTTCTTTTGTCTCATAGACCGATAAACTTTCTAAAGCCGAATACGGATAATAAAAGCTCATATCCGGATCAGGCTCGCCATATATTTTCTGCATCTCCCCCGATACATGGTCCATATCCGCATCCGGCGGATAATTGACAAACACCTGCATCAATTCATAGGACCCATCTTCCCCAAAATCGTAGAATTGAAAATTAATAGAGTCTGTCATTTCCCCAAACAACTCATGCCCCTGTATGAATATTACATCTTCTCTTTCGAAGTCCGTCAGATCCTCCTCTGTGAGTTCCCACGCCTTCATGATCTCTTCCCTGCCCATATCCCATGTTGTTTTCGGAAATTCCAGATTTTCATTTACTTTATCTGAAGCACAGGAACATAACAGTATGATCATTAATAATGAAAATGTTATAATACTGTATTTTTTCATGTCACGCCTCTCTCCATTCCAATTCAAAGTCAACATTCCTGCCATCTTCATTCACCATCGTGAATGTGATCCTACCTGGGAGAAAATCTGTCATATCCAGCAGACTGTCCGTGTTCGTGATGTCGATCTCCTTCTGTGCCTGCTCCTGCTGGATCCGCAGAAACACCTTTCCCTCGTCGCTGCAGCATCGGACACGCACCCTTGCAGCTCCAGCGTATCGCTATATCCCCTGTTAGACTCCTTGTAAGCAATCCGAAAGGCACTCTTCGTGTTGACGATCACGCGGCACAAAAAAGTAATTCCTTTGCAGAAACGTAAATCCGCAAAACAAATACATAAACTGCCATGATCGCTGCACCTATGACCGGTCCAAAAGTAACAATGATCTTCATTGCTTCGTCCCTCCGTTCCCGCAGAATCCTGCGCTGGCTTCCCAGCCGCATCACGCCATCCGCGCCTGCCCGATCTGCTGTTTCAGGCGCATGCCTGTTACCGTCATTATATGCCCCTGCTCTAGAGATGTCAACCGCTTTCAGCGCCTGCTCACGTATTGCGCTTAATACTTTTATACTTTCAATCGCTCTGAAATATTCCCAGATCCGATCCGGCTTTCAACCAGCGAGACAGTGCCATATCCGACAAGCATCGTTCCCGCCAGAATAAAGAAATAGCTCTCCCACCGCATCGAATACGTCAGAAAAGAAATTTCGTTACACAGATCTCCCATAACTGTACCTGAGAGAAGCAGCGAAAGCACTGCGGAAAGCCCAAATGCAGCTCCTGTATAGTAGAAGACTTCCCACATCAACATCGTTTTCAGCTGTTTTCGTGTCATGCCAATACTCCGTAGTGTTGCTATTTCCTTTTCGCGGACAATGATACTTGACACAAACACATTTGCAAGGTTCATGATCGCGATAAAAGCCAATATACCACACAGAGAAATACTGATCACTTCCATGATCCATTTCATAGTGTCAAATTCCTCTGCAAGCGTTTGCCTGGACTGATAATCAATTCCATGATTGACATTCACAATTCTTTTCATGAACGCTTCCGCTTTCTCCTCCTGACCATCTATAATATTAAATTCATATGACATAATATCCTGATTGTGCGTGAGCAATTGATACTGCTCTGGGCACAGATAAAACTCATAGGTCGTATTGATTCCGGATATCCCTGTATCCAGTGCCCCTAATCCAATGTTAATATGCCCTAAGACCTCGTATTCCCTCACATTTTGATTCGCATCTTCCAACGTCACCCGATCACCCACATTATAGTGAAAAGTTCCCGGCAGCATCGTTCCATCATCGCGCAGCCAGCAACCTTCTATCATCCCTGTTCCATCCCAGTAGGATTTCAGATCGATGTCCTCTTCGATAAGCAACGAACCATTCAGCTGAAATGCTTCCAATCCATAGAGGTTCAGCCAATACGTCCCTCTTTCACCTCCATCAACATTGATGTCAGTAACATTACAGCTGCCATAGACAACTCCGCCATCTTCCACCAACCCTGATTCCCTGATCTCATCAACAATCGGTTTATGCAGACTCTGCGCTTCCCCTTCATGGGATCTGTATTCTCCTTTATAGTAGCCTCCCGTTGCCACATTGCAGTCGGAGCTGATGATAGTGGACAAATATTTGTCCATATCAAAACTTTTATAGATATCATAGGAAACACAAACCAACAATAACGACAGCGAAATACTGATGATCAGCAAGACCATACTTTTGCGGTTTCTGCAGATATTGTAGAATGCAAATTTATGTAACTGGCTCCCATCACTCGACTTTCGCTCCGCCTTGTAATTCGTTAATTCCATCCTCACTGATTCGATCGGAGAAAGTTTTCTGATCATCCTAATCGGCTGATGAACACTGATCACTGTGGTCATCAGCACAAATATTACAGAGAACACTATGACAGCTGTTATTTCCCCTGTTTCAAACAGTTTATCATTTGCAACAGCATCCAAATTAGTCTGTGATAACACAACCGGCAAAAACACCCTTCCTGCCAAAAGCCCCAATACCGCCCCCACAGGAGCCGACACGATCAATAGAAAACATGCCTGCCATCTCACAAAAGAAGCAAGCTGCCTGTTTGACATTCCGATCGTCTTAAGCTGGCCATACTGTTTTGCATTCTTTTTTGCCGCAATGTAAAAAATATTATGAATGATCAGATAACCGATCAACATGATCATTCCGCTCCCAATGACCAGAAGCGGCAGAATACTCCCCATCGCGGAATATCCCTCCTCCCAATACACCGGATTCACGGAGATATGATCTACCGCAGTCTCTGCCCCTGACTCAACTAATATCCTCTCCGCTTGTGCTTCGATATCCTTGTCGCTTTTCAATAATACGCCGACCTCGTTAGATCCATATAAAGAATTCTGAGATAAGCGTTCCTCTGCGAATGTATCCTCCCAGATATCGGCATAACTCTCTGACACGATCAGCTGACCTGTTTTTGTCTGAAATGCATGATTCGTCTCATACCAACCGCTAAGATAAAACTCTTCTGTGACAACAGACTCCCCCACTCTGAGATCCAAAGCTACTTTTGCGCCGATCTCGTCTGCTATTTTCAGATCTGCCATTGTCACGGTATCCATGACGATCTCATCTGCCCGAACAGGCATATGCCCTTCCATCAAGGTATGAAAGCAAGTATCGGCATACGCTTTATCCTCAAAACTCACCTCGACATTGTAGTCCAACTCCTCATTGTCAGCAAATGCTAGAAACTTTCGAAATCCTGCCGATCTGACAAGATTATTTCGGCAAATCGCTTCCAGCGACCCGTTCAAGTCCTGATCCCAATCCTTAACCACGAAATGGCATTGTGTTCCTGTCTGCTTTAGATCATAATATGTTGAAGCCCCATTTATCCCAGCTACACTTGTAAAAAGTACGGCAAAAAGAAGCGCTGTCGATATCATGGCAATCATCGCACAGACGCTCCTGGTCTTGTCAGCCAGCAAAGTCTTCAATGCAAAACCTCTGATCATGCTAACACTCTCCCATCCACTACTTTTATAATCCTTTTTAATTCTTTTGCAATATCACGGTCATGGGTCACAATGATGATCGTCTGTCCCAAGACCTCATTCATATGCCGAAGCATCCCGATCACCTCGCCTCCCGTCACTGCATCCAAATTACCTGTAGGTTCATCGGCCAGTACGATTTCCGGCTTATTTGCCAGCGCTCTGGCAATCGCTGTCCTCTGCTGCTGTCCACCCGACAGTGATGCCGGAAGCGATTTCTTTTTTTCCTCCAATCCCAGTGTTTCTAACAGAAAATCAATATATTCCTTATCTGCCTTTTTACCGTCAAGCTGCACAGGCAATATAATATTCTCGTATACATTCAGAACAGGCATCAGATTATAATTCTGAAAAATGAAACCAATTTTTGACCGACGCATTTTCGTCAGCTGTTCGTCATTCATTTCAGATATATCTTCGTCGCCAATCCGAATCGTCCCCCTCGTCGGATGATCTAATCCTCCTATCATATTTAATAATGTTGATTTTCCGCTTCCGGACTTTCCTACAACACCTATAAACTCGCCCTTCTCCACTTCAACACTTACCTGGTCAAGAGCCTTCACCCGATTATTTCCATCTCCATAGTATTTACACAGATCTTTGGTTTCGATCACCATAGTTTTACCTCCCTCATCACCCTATTCTGTATATGTGGTCTACACAGTCCACAAAACAGCTGCTATGCGACACTACTATTATCATTTTATCTTCTATGCTACTAATCATTTCAACAATCAACTGCTCTGTTCTACTATCCAATGCAGACGTTGGTTCATCAAAGATGACAACATCCGATTCTTTCAGCATCGACCTGGCGATTGCAAGCCTCTGTCTCTGTCCCCCTGAAATCGTCATTCCATCATCTCCCAAAACGGTATGGATGCCATCTTCGAATCCGTTTACCAGATCGTAAAGCCCTACTCTTTTTATCGAGTTCCAAACCTTTTCCTCCGAAATGTTCATACCGTTTGACAGATTATTATATACTGTATCATGCAGAAAAAAAGTTTTTTGGGAAACGATCGCAATCCTTTCTCTGTAAGATTCCAAATCTATATTGTCGATGAGCTCATCATTGACGTAGATTTTTCCTTTCGATACCCCCCACAAACCCATGATCAAATTAATGATCGTTGTTTTTCCAATACCACTTTCTCCACAGATTAAATATTTTTTATTTTGATCAAACTCCAAATTTACATTACTCAAAATATCCTTATCCTGTGTATATCCAAATGTAACACTCTTCATTCTGATATCTGTTATCTTCTTAATTTCTCTTTTTGCATCATTTTTATCATCGACACCCAAAATGAATCCAACTCTCTTTAAAGATGGAGTAATCATATTGAATCTTACTTTAAGCAATACCAGATTTTCAAACGGAATAATAAAATTAGAGCAATGCTGCAAAAATATTACTAACACACCTATAGAAATCCGTTGATCAAAAACCTGAAATCCGCCATATCCAGTTACAAGAATGAGTCCTATTGTTGTAACAAGCTGCAATGTCTGATTGGATAACTGATTGGTTACAGTTAACTTCTTAAAACTTTTAGACAGATGCTCTACAGATGCATCATATTTTCGCATAAAGTTCGAATGATATCCATACATTATCATTGCTAACGCATTTGAGACAAATTCTTCTGTCAAAGCACTTACATTACCATAATCTTTACGATTCTCAAAAGCCATGCTTCGAAGTTTTTCCCCGAAATATCTTTGTATAACCAATGTGACGGGTATCATCAAAAACAAAATCAACGACAATTGCCAATCATAATAAAATAACACACCCAACACTGCAAATGCCTGAACAAATGATGCAATCACACCATAGACCCTGTATATAAACTCTGCTATTTTTGCAGTATCATCCTCAACCACTAACAATAAATCTCCTGCTTTTTCCTCCGAAAAAAATTTGCCATCTTTTGAAAACAACCTATCCAACACCCTGTTCTTCAACAATTGCGTAAATTCAAATTCTTTCATCGAAGAATAGTATCCGAAAACTGAATAGGCCAGCCCCCTGATCAACATCAGCATAAAATATAATAAAACAGATCTCATTAGACTACTCATGGATACCGCTTTATTTATAATATCAATAAAATTAACCATGATCAAGGGAATGCTGATCGATAACAATGTGGAAAATGCTAATAATGCAAAATAAATGACCTTATTGATCTTGTCCAGTTTCCAAATACTTTTAAGATCCTTTACTACATTCTCCATCCACTAACCCCTCTATCAAACTGCTTAAATATTCCACGGATTCAAAATATCTTTTGTAAACAATCTTTTTTCCAAATATGTTACAGGAAAAGTCCGATTCCAATGTATGTATTATCCTATAATAGTCATCCAGTGTACCAATATCTGCCAAATTACCGCTCTGATCTATCCGCACGTGAATGACTTCACGAGATATCAGTTTTTTAACACACATATAAACTTCTTTATATATTAATTGATCTCTCGATTCCATATCAGGCTTTCTGAATAACTTTTGTCGATCACAGACATTCGTTAATAGATATTTTTCAAGATCATCACTATCACTCATATCTCCCGTTGAAAGTGCATTTGCCAATATCCCGGAAATGATCGCAGCAGCCCTGCTGTTTCCCCTAAAAAAACATAACCGAGGCAGCTTGTATTTCATCAATTCAGCTGCCCCACTTGCAACAATCTGTATTTTCTTATCATGATCATATAAATATTCTTCACTAAAAACAGCCGGACTTCCCGCAACTCCCAACACCTTTCTCAATTCTGCCGGATAACTTATCCAGCGATCATTTGATTGGGACGCAACACAAATCTTCCCTTGTTCCTGTAACTCTGTCACTAATTTGTTGATTCTGCGCCTAATCTTTATATCATTGGAGCTTATGCTCATATTCACGATCTGAACATCAAAGTTTTTAACAAGCTCCAATGCGTTAATCAATTGTCTCGAACTGCATCTTCCGTTTTGTCCAAGTATGCATATGGGTATTAGTTTTGCCCCCGGTGCGATCCGATGAATCACAGATGCGCATGCTGTACCATGCCCGTTATGATCTTCCAGCCTATCTCTTTTGATACCAGCAATCGATAATACGGTGCCCCCATTAATAATATATCCGTTTTGCGTATTATTTCTAGCTGATTCACATAATGCATTTAATTGTATCCCACTATCTATAATTGCTACATTCACTTGTTTCATAATATATAAATACCAGAGAAAGCTTATGCCACTTGTTAATTTGTTCCTTATAAATTAAAATTTGGTAGTCATTTTAGATGTAATTTCACATGACTGCGCACATCCCTCTGCAGCGACGCTACCTGTGTAAGAGTACTCGATACAATCGTGATTACACTTATATGGATCTTCTGCCTTTACATTCTGATCAAGATTGATCTTGCTAAATATTTTTTTAACTTTCATTTTCTTTCCCTCCATAAAAGCTTTCTCTGATAAGTATATCTAAACACACTTTGCCGCTTCTAATTGAAGCCTGCTTTCAAGGCACATAATACCGCTCGCGGTATTATAACTTCCGGATATTCTCTTGTTCACTAATTTACATCTTGAACTTGGACAATATTTATACATACTGCATCCGATACAGTTGTTGGTTTCTATATCATTCATTTTTTGAATCAGGTTTATTTTTTCCTGATACAGCCCCTGATCAGTACGCCCTATGATCCATTCAGTATCCCCAACAGCTAACGAACAAGGATATATCGTACCATCAGGCAGTATGTGAAAATTTGTCACTCCTCCATCGCATATTCCTTTTGGTGTTAACGGCGTATAAGTAACCCCTGCAATACTTGCCTCGTCGTAACCATTTTCCTGTACGTAATTTTTTACCCGCCTAAATTGCTCTATAATTAATTCTTCATCTTCGTCCACCCAATGCGAATCAAACATATCAAGTATAGGATCAATTTTATTAAATCCCTCTTGCAAGAAAAAGCAGATCGTTTCATATAAAAATAAAATTGTCTTATGCGTAACCGTTACTCTAATCCTTATTTTTTTGTATTTACTGATTTCTTTTGCTGTTTTAATCACTCTCTCAAAAGAACCCTCACCGTTTAAGTAAACACGATATAAATTGTGTATATCCGATTTCCCATCTACGCTTACAGATATGTTGTCTAACTTCTTGATTATCTCCTTTTGTCTTTGTCCATATAAAGTGCCATTGGTTGTCATTCCGTATACTATCTTTTCCCGTGCAACTGCTTTCTCCACAGTATTCATTATCTCTTCGATCGCATCACAATTTAATAGCGGTTCACCACCATGAAAAGAAATAAAGAAACGTTCTTCCTTATTCCATTCCTCCAAACCTGTTAATAGCGAAAATGATTCCTTAATGACTTTATATGACATATATTCTTTTTTTATGTTATTTCCCACCCGATTATAACAATATCTGCAATTCAAATTGCAATCTTGTGTTGTCCAGAATGTAATATCCATCACATCATACCTCACCCCATAATGCAAAAGTCAGATTTTCTTTCTTATGTCTACAATATAGATCAAAATTACGATCATTCTTGACTGTTTGCTCAAATAAAAATGGACAGTGCCAACAGAAATAACGCACATTACAGTCTTTACATTTTTCAAGATACTCTGGCATTTTCAATTCAAATTCCCGATATACCTTTGTTTCCTTATATTTTTCCATCCAGAAAAAATCTCTGACATTCTCTATTTTCGTTATATTTCCAACGGATTGATTCGTATACTCATACGGTGCGCACAAAAAAATATCTCCTGTTGGTGCTATCGTAACAGATCCATATCTCCCACCGCAGGAACCAAATTTTACATCAGGCTGACTGCTCCTTTTCTCATCTACCAAATTCCCATCAACTGAATCATTAGATATAAATCTCTTTTCGCTGGATACATACCAATCCTGATAATTTTTCCCTCTTCCTACAGGCGCAAATGAACGCAGCATAGGTGTGACTCCCCACTTTGAACACAATTCATAAAACTTGTCTTTGTAAACCCTGTTTTCATTTGTCAGAACCATTGATAGTGAAATCTTTTTCATTCCTGCTTCCTTCAAATATCGAATCGCGTTCACCACTTTACCAAATACGCCTGCACCACGAATTGTCCTGCATGTCTCTTCATCAACACCGTCTATACTGATAAAAATTTTATCAAATATACTTGCTATCTGTTTCGCATTTTCTGCGGTTATCAATGTTCCGTTTGTCATCAGCATCAGTTCATTCTCATATTGCCCTTTTATGTAAGCCGACAGTTCAAAGAAGCAGGAAAGAACCATTGGCTCCCCGCCTGTTATGGTTAACGATTCCGGGGTCAGACTTATTATACTATCCGCGATATCATATATTAATTTATTTTCATCTGATGATTGTCTTACTGTACACGCATCGGCAATGCAATGCCTGCAACTTAGATTGCATTCGTTTGTAAGTTCCCATTGAATACTGTATGATCTTATCGATTCTTCATCTTGAGTTTCTACCAGTATTCTTTTCTGCAATAATAATTCAGTTAATTTCTGAAAATACTCTAAATCTTCACTCTCCTCAAAAACCTGGCTATACCGATGTATATCAATTCCATTTTGAATCAATTGCTCCAAGATGTCATAACATTCTTTACTGATCTTTAAATAAGTACACATATATTTATTTCCAACTATTATTTGATCGTTATTCTGGATAAACAAAAAATGTCGTGTAAATTTGTACATCTTATTTTCCTCTCATCGCATGAACTCTTATGATTTGTTAATAAGATGCTAGCATTGCCTTGGCAATCATACAAGGGACAGAATCAGCAATTTAACTTTCCAATTCTGTCCCTTGCAATGAATCCTCTACTTATTTACAGTAAGGATATCCCAAGAAAAATTTCAAAACAAAAACGAATATGGAGGTATTTAAGAATGAAACATCTTAATTTAAGGAATGTACTGTTAGCTCTTACACTCGTGTTTTTTATGCAGCATGGTTCTATTTTATTGCCTGACCTGCCGGAAGACCCTTACTCTGATGAGGAAATGATTTCCCCACAAAATGATAAGCCTAACCCTGACACTCATGTAGATTGATACAATTTTTCACAATAAAACTTTTCATTAAAAGAACGTTTGCAAAAATGACTGAACATGAGACATTGTTTCAAGGTTGCAGTCATTTTTTCTTTTGTGATCTGCTGCCCGTTACACGCCTTCTGTTCCTTCTCATTCCACAACATATCATAAAGAAACTCATTCACCATATATAGTCTTCTGCATCTTAATACTTCTCTTAAAGCTTTTTTATCCAGTTCTGTTGCCAGCTGGTACTCTCCCAGATTGCCAAGCTCGCTCGCGACAATAGCCATGACAAATTCATACATGGAAATATACTCTGACAGCTGATCTTTCTTTGCAAACTTTTCAAAGAAGTGTATCAGGAACCCGATCACCTCCCTTTTTTCCGCCTGTTCAAGCCCCTGAATCCTTTTGCAGACACATGACATCTCTGTTTCCGTCAGGTACACATCTTCGGCTTCATATATTTTTTCTGCTTTCAGCGTACACCTGAGTGCGTCCGCCTCCCTTACTGCAAACGCTTCCTCCGTGATCTTCCCTTCCATCAGGTCAAGCGATGCCTCCGCCTCCATCACATACTGCTTGTTTTCTGGTATCTCAAGACAGACCTTTGCCTTTAACCGCTCCAACAGTAACCTGGCTTTGACCGGATCACGGTTATTCCGGCTGTATGTCATCTCTGTCATCAGCTCCAGCACACTCCTGTCGTTCGTCACAAGCGCTGTCTTCTGAATTTCCCTGGACAGCCCCAGGCGCCTCATGATCCTGCCAACCGGTTCCCGCTGCATATCCGACTTTCCCTGCTCCGTCTTTCGGAGGGATTTGGTAGAACAGATCCCGTCACAGACTTCCTCCTGCGTCAGTCCGAGCATATTTCTGCGGATGCGCAGGACATCGCCGACCGCGTACACCCATCTTTGTCGGTACAGGTACGTACAGTCCTGCATATAGACTGGTATGCCGTATGCTGTATAGAGTTCCCGCAGCAGCGCTTCCAGTTCGGCGCTCTCCTTCAGGACATTCTGATACAAAACGGCCTCCTGCTGTTTCCCGCTCTCCGCGAGCTGCCTGACCATATCTGTCAATATCTTTCCCTTGTACTCCAACAGTTCCACCAGATAAAACACACGCCCCGTATTCCGCAATAGCTCGATCACGTCATCGCAGAGCTGCAGTAACTGCTGCAGCTCTGCCTGCGCCATCGTATGATCCTCAGCCAGGATCTCCCTCAGATAATAATACGCGGTCTTAGAATAGATCTTCGCTGTGGACAGCTCATCATACAGGGAATCCTTCACATACTCCAGCCAGTATCTGCACTTGTCAGCGAAACCGGACGCTGACGCCCTGCAGCACTCATACTCCAGCACCATGTTCACTTCCAGCACGGACAACTGCTTTGGCTGTATATAGACCAGATCCACCTCCGGCACAGTCAGCCGCACTGCCTCCCCGTAAAGGCGGGCAAGCTCCGCCCTGTCCGCCCCCTGGAGCTTTACGCATTCTGCCTGCATCATAAGACAGAACTGGCGTCTCATCCGGTCGGAGGGATCCTGCCTTTCGTAATCCCTGATCAGATTCCCTGCCTTCGGAAAGTCTCTCCGGTCTACCGCCCACAGGATCCTGTGCTGCCATTCCCACTCCGCATGATCCTCATTGTTCAGCAGGTTTTCATACTTGTCCGGTGTGACGCCAAGCCGTCCCAGGAGACGGTCCCGCATCGTTTTCGGGACGGGTCTGATCTCACTCTCGATCCTGGAGAGCTGGCTGGCATCCATCAGCCCCTCCGACAGCTTCTCGCTCGTCACGCCCGACTCCTCCCGCACCCGCTTTAGAAATACGCCAAACTCCTGCTCCGACTGCAGCGGTTCCTTCAACACATTTTTTCGCTTTCTCATCATCCGTATCTTCCCCTTATCTATCACTTATCCATCACTTATCCATCATGAGAAACGATTCATATGCAAAACGCCGCATACAGCGGCACGGCGCAGAGATCCCCCTCCGCGCCAAAATTCTTCTCCGACAGCCGGACCGCCTTCTCAGGTGCATACATTTTTTTATAATGCTGCAGGCTTTTTGCCCTGACATGCTCTCCCGACTTCACTTCGATGGGGATCACCCGCCCGTGCTGCTGTATCACAAAGTCCACCTCCGCCGCCGGTGAATCACTTGTCCAGTAGTACAAGTCATAACCGTTTGTCCTCAGCGCCTGCGCGATATAGTTTTCCGTCAGGCTGCCGCGATAGATTTCTGACAGCTCCTTTCTGACGATGCTCTCCGGCGTTATCCCTGTGAACGCCGACAGCAGCCCGACATCGGACAGATACAGTTTAAACGCGGAGACATCGCGGAAAGCTGTCAGGGGCATGTCGCCCCTGCTCACCCTGTCGCACCGGAGCACGACGCCCGAATAGACGAGCCACGCGATCGAGTCCCCAAAGAGCCCCGCCGTCGCACCTTTTCGGATCAGCTTATACTGAAATTTTTTATTTTCCTTTGCAAGCTGTGCCGGCATTGACATATAGGCATTTCTGATCCTGGTGCTCTCGCTGTCTGTGGTGTATTTTGCCATGTCCGCAGTGTAGGCGTTCATCAGCAGGTTCTGTATCTCCGGCACATTGATCAGCGAACCTCTGTCCAGATACTCATTGACTGCCGCCGGCATTCCGCCAATATATAGATATCTGTAGTACCATTCAGACAATTCCTGGTGCGCCGCCGCCGACAGCTCCTGCATCCTGCTGTAATGTTCCCTTATCATTTCCACAAAGTACTCTTTTCCTACAGCGCGCAGAAATTCATCAAAGCCAAGCGGATACAATGTTTTCATGAGGACCTTTCCAACCGGAAACGAATATTTTTCACGGTTGACCGCCACTCCCAGCAGGCTTCCCGCTGCTGCGATATGGTACTCCGGCGCCTCCTCGCAAAAGTATTTCAGCGCTGTCAGCGCACGTTCGCACGCCTGGATCTCATCGAAAATGAGAAGTGTCCTGTCCGGTATGATCTTCTGGTTAAAATACTCCTCCAAGAGTCTGATGATCCTGTCCGGGGACAGCTCGCCCTGAAAATAGTCTGACACGATACGCATCCTCTCAAAATTGATATATACCGTATTTTGGAAAAACCTGTCGCCGAGCTCACGCAGAATATATGTTTTCCCAACCTGACGCACTCCGTGCAGAAGAAGCGGCATTCTTCCTGCACCCATGTTCTTCCATTCGATCAACTCCTGCATCATATTTCGTTCCATACAGCTACTGTTCTCCTTTTAAGTACTTTTTTTAAATATTATATCATTATTTCCGTATCAAAAACAAGAAAAAAGTCATTTCTAAATGACTTTTTTCTTGTTTTTGATATCACTATTTACTCAGCGTCCGATATTTCAGATCCAGAAATGCTTCCCTGTCACTTCGGAGCAGATAGGAATATTCAGGGTTACTGCCTGTGACAATGTGGGAAAAGCCACTGTAGCCATCCACGAGCGCCTTGCATTTTTTCTCGGAAGACAGGACCACCTTCCGTGTGCTGCCATCCAGCATCTCCCACAGCACATAGTAGGTGAGCCCGTATCTGGACTGCTGGCTGGCGGTGTGCACCCAGATCACCTGGCTGTTATCCAGGATCAGGGGATCCAGCTTCGCGCTGAAAGTCCACCTGCTTCCGATGAAGACACTGCCCTGCCTGCCGGCAGCCGCAAAATCACTTTCCAGCGCCTCCATCGTGACAGAGGGATTGGCTTCCAGGTATTTCCTGATCTGTTTTTGGGGCGAATCCTTTATCGTCCATATGAGGACAAGCACGGCAAACAGAAAGAACACGGAACCGATCGCAGTGATGCCGTATACATTGCTGAGACTCTGCCCGTGGATCCTGCCGTCGCCGATGTGATACACGACCGTGTCCGGATCCAGTCCCATCTGTTTTGCCACACGTTTATAGTAATCCAGCTCTTCCCCCTCCAGCACCTCCAGCGTACCGGCGATCTTCACGCCTGTTTCCAAAAACTCCTGATCCTGTTCCATGGCATCATAAAACACTTCCGCCTGATCAGCCATCTCGTCATAGCGCTTATACGGAACTTCGACAGAGAGACAGATGCCCCGTTCCTCATCCAGCACCAGCCACGAGGAGCGGTCCTTCTTCGTCCCGGTGGAGACACCGTTGATCTTTGTCGTCTTCGTGGTTTCCATATACTCGTCCACAGGATACAGGACCTCCCAGGATACATATTTTCCGACTATGTCAGCAAGCTCTGCTTTTGCTGTGAGCGGCTTTGCCCCCATCAGGGCGGTGATGCAGGATAGCCCTGTGTCACAGAGCATCCAGATACCCACGGCGGCGCAGAACAGGATGATCCCGATCGCTCCTTTGATTTGTCCCATACGTAATTTTCTCAGCACCTTATTTGTTCCTCCTTTGTTTACTTTAGAGCATTTTTCAAACACGCTCCAGTACATTATACCATCTCTGCACACAATGTGAAACGATTATGAAAATAAACCTCCGTTATAATTCACAAATTTTTAATAATTTTTACCCCTCTGTACACAAAAAAGTACAAAGAATAGTGTTGACGTGTATACAAAATTAAGGATATAATACAGTTATGAATGTTAGACAGGACTTCACATTTTCGTAACAATCAACATTCTAAACTTCAGTAACCCGCGGTGCCATACCGCATAAAATTTTATTTATATTTAGGAGGCTTTGCAAAATGAGACCAGAATGGACAGATTTTGTAGGTGGCAAATGGGAAAGCGAAATTAACGTGCGTGACTTCATCCAGAAGAACTATACACCGTATGAAGGTGATGAGTCTTTCTTAGCAGGACCTACACAGAACACAAAAGATTTATGGGACATGGTTCTTGATCTTCAGAAGAAGGAGAGAGAAGCAGGCGGTGTTCTCGACATGGACACAAAGGTGATCTCTACCATCACTTCTCATGGTCCCGGATACCTCGACAAGAGCAAGGAAACGATCGTTGGTTTCCAGACAGATAAGCCTTTCAAGCGTTCTTTACAGCCTTACGGCGGTATCAGAATGGCAGAGAAGGCTTGCTCAGACAACGGCTACGAAGTAGATCCTGAGGTTAGTGAGTTCTTCTCTACGCACAGAAAAACACACAATGCAGGCTGCTTTGATGCTTACAACCAGGAGATGAGAGCATGCCGCTCCTCACACATCATCACAGGTCTTCCTGATGCTTACGGACGCGGACGTATCATCGGCGACTACAGAAGAGTTGCCCTCTATGGTATCGACAGACTGATCGAGGATAAGCAGGCTCAGAAGGATTCCACAGGACGTGTCATGACAGACGACGTGATCCGTCTTCGCGAGGAGCTCTCCGAGCAGATGGTCGCTCTCAAGATGATGAAGGAAATGGCTGCTTCTTACGGCTGCGATATCTCCAAGCCGGCAACGAATGTACAGGAAGCGATCCAGGCTACTTACTTCGGATACTTATGTTCCGTTAAGGAGCAGAACGGCGCTGCGATGTCCCTCGGACGTACATCCACATTCCTTGACTGCTACGCACAGAGAGACTTAAAGAACGGAACATTCACAGAGGAGCAGATCCAGGAGTTCGTTGACCACTTCATCATGAAGCTGCGCTGCGTCAAATTTGCACGTACACCGGAATACAACCAGATCTTTGCCGGCGATCCTGTATGGGTGACAGAGTCCCTCGGCGGTGTCGGCGTTGACGGACGTCCGATGGTAACAAAGATGTCCTTCCGTTATCTGAATACACTGACAAACCTCGGACCCAGCCCGGAGCCGAACCTGACAGTACTCTGGTCTACAAGGCTTCCTGAGAACTGGAAGAGATACTGCGCAAAGATGTCCATCCAGACTTCTTCGATCCAGTACGAGAACGATGATCTGATGCGCGTGACACACGGCGACGACTACGGTATCGCATGCTGCGTATCTTCCATGGTCATCGGTAAGGAGATGCAGTTCTTCGGCGCTCGTGCAAACCTTGCAAAGTGCCTGCTCTATGCGCTGAACGGCGGTGTCGACGAAGTTACAAAGAAGCAGGTTGGTCCGAAGTACCGTCCTGTAGCAGGCGATGTGCTTGACTATGACGATGTTTACAGCAAATTCATGGATATGATGGAGTGGCAGGCAGACGTGTATGTCAATACACTCAACATCATCCACTACATGCATGACAAATACTGCTATGAGAGAGCAGAGATGGCTCTTCATGACAGAGATGTCAAGAGATATTTCGCAACAGGTGTTGCAGGTCTTTCGATCGTTGCTGACTCTTTATCAGCGATCAAGTATGCGCAGGTTAAGGCGATCCGCGACGAAGACGGCATCATCGTTGATTTTGAGACGACAGGCGAGTTCCCTAAATATGGTAACGACGACGACCGTGTTGACCTGATCGCACAGGATATCGTTCACAAGTTCATGACAGCGATCAGAAGACATCATACCTACAGAAATGGTATCCCTACAACTTCCATCCTTACGATCACATCGAATGTAACCTACGGTAAGGCTACAGGCAACACACCTGACGGACGTAAGAAGGGACAGCCGTTTGCTCCTGGTGCAAACCCGATGCATGGACGTGACACACATGGTGCAGTCGCTTCCCTGTCTTCTGTATCAAAGCTTCCGTTCAAGGATGCTCAGGACGGTATCTCCAATACCTTTACGATCATTCCGAACGCACTTGGTAAGGAAGCGAAGGTCTTCTCTGGCGATATCGAGTTAGATCTGAACAATTAGGTCTATGTGCCAGAGAAGCCCTCGGTCTTCTCTGGCGATATCGAGCTTGACCTTAATAATTAGTCTTACAACTGCACAGGGGCATATGCCCCTGTGTATCCAAAGAGAGGAATAGGTGTAACCGATGGATGAGAAATCAATGATCGACGACCTCGTAGCCCAGCTCGACGCCGGTTTTTCCAGCGAGAAGGCTGTGGGGCATTTCAATGTAGATGTCAGTGAGGATGCGTCCACAAAAGAAGTCCAGACACTTGGATGTACAGACTGTTCCAGCAATCCCATGGCGTGCAGCGTACCGACGCTCCACGAGGGATTGGACAAAGAGTAAAATATATAGATCATATCAGGAGGTATATAACGATGGCAATGAACAATGCAGCACAGGTTGATAACTTAGTTTCTTTATTGGATGGTTATGCTACAAAGGGTGGTCATCACCTTAACGTGAACGTACTCAACAGAGACACTCTGTTAGATGCTCAGAAGCATCCTGAGAACTATCCCCAGCTGACGATCCGTGTATCCGGATACGCTGTTAACTTCATCAAGTTGACACCGGAGCAGCAGGCAGACGTTATCTCCCGTACATTCCACGAGGCGATCTGACGATCAGTGCGATCAGACAAAGCAAAGCCCTGAGAACGTTCTCAGGGCTTTTTTATGCACACGGGCACCCAGAGGAAGATTGTCAGCAGAAGCTGACGGGTGCCCGGCGCGCGATCTGGGGAAGAGGGCTCTTCCCTACTCGATTTCACCTTTCATCAGCTCGTCCAGCTCGTCCGCCGCCTGCTTACTGAGCTGTTTTCCTCCGGTCAGCGCTGATATGAATACCTCGACCGATCCGTCATAATAGTCTGCCAGGATCTTGTTTGCTCTTCCGCGCGCGTATTGCGCCGTTGTCAGTGCCGCAGAATACCGCCTGCTCTTCTGACTGGTATCCGCGGATATCAGTCCCTTGTCGATCAGATGCCTGATAAATGTATTGATCGTCTGCTTTTTCCAGTTCTTATGTAATTCCCCGTTTAAATATTCCATAATCTCGCTAAAGCCTTTTCCGCCATCGTTTTTCCACAGATAATCCATGATCAGGCTCTCTGATTGCGACATCTCACACCTAACATTATTCTCCATAATGACTTCCTCCATTAAATGAAACCTGGTACGATAATATTCTACCATAATAATCTATCACTTCTATTTTACTTGCTTTTTGCACAACTGTAAAGCATTTTTTGCATGTTTTTGCATTGTTAACAACTTATTTATCATTTTTTGCGGTTAACTGTAAAATCGATGACGCCAACGCCGGATACCGTATTTCAGACAAAAAACAGTTCTGTTTTACACTCAAAACAGAACTGTTTGATCTACAATCTCTCAATCATGTATACCGGTTTTATTATTTTACTTTGTCAAATATCATGGTTACATCTGTGTATTTCCCTGCCACTTTCGAGGACGGAGCGCCAAAACGCGCGTAGGAAGAGGTTTTTCCTGACCGGAGCGCCAGCAGATAGTCGATGTGGGGATCAAATATGTACACCGTGCCGTCTGCCCCGTCCAGCTGGCACCACGCATGCGGAGTGTAACCGCCGCCGGATCTGCTCGTGTATCCGCCCGCGATATACATCGGCACGCCGATCTTCCACGACATCACGGCGAACGCGGCGGCAAAGTTGTCGCAGACGCCGCTTCCCGAGAAAAACAGGGCGGCCGCGTCAAAATTAGTACTGAAAATGTCCATCCCGGGCACATTTTCATAGGAAACTGCCCCTTCTTCATACCGGGGATCAAAGAATGTGGTCATCAGATAATCATAGCACGCCTTCAGCTTATCATGTGTATCCATATCCGGCGTGATGATCTGTGCAAAGATCTGATCCAGCAGGGCATCCAGCTCCGCTGAGCCGGTCGATGCATCCGGATAGAGCGCAATGGCATCCAGCATCTGCCTGGTTCCCGCATACTGCAGGTCCCGCTGTGCGCTCTGCACACTGAACAATGGCTGCTGTCCCTCCGCCCCTGTAGCGCTCCGCACCCGCTGGTCTACCGCAAACACACCGTTTCCCATGTCGATCACCGGTCCGGGAACTGCGCAGTCCTCCGTGATGATGTATCCCTGCGGTCCGATATACACCCACCTGCCCTGGTTCATATATCCACTGGGAATCTGTACCCACTGAAATTCGCCAAACGTTCCGTCATCCTCCACATATCTGGTCAGCATTGTCGCCGGATCCGTGATAAAGTGCCCCGCCGCAACGCTAATGCACGGCTGCAGGCAAAGGACGACAGCCAGCACTGCCGCCATAACGGCTCTGCCCGTGATTTTTCTCATTTTTTCGATTTTCATCATCGTCGCCTCCTCGCTTGTCGTACTACACCCTCAAAACTGTACAAAAAGATATTAAAAACAGTATAACATCGATCAACCGCATTATCAATCACTTTTTAACTTTCTGTCATTCGTTATCATCGTACCCAGCGCGGTTCAAAATACGAATACAGGCATCACCTAAAGAAATACCTCCGTGTTTTAGAACGTCACAATATACAGCTTCTCCTCCGGCATATTGTAATACTCTTCATTCGTCTCAGCCCCCTCTTTCATAAACAGCAGCGCATCGACTTCTGCCGGATCAATGATACGGTCTATTCCGCGGGATACGATATACGTATCCTGGTCATCTCCATCATATCCGTCGGAGCCGCCCTGCATGATGCCTGTCAGCCGTGTTCCGTCCTTCAGGCGCACGCCCACAAGACCGGGAACCTCCGCAAAAGTAGTAGACTGGATGGTATTTCCATTCTGATCGATCCCTTCGATCGGAACTGTCTGCATCGGAAAATCAAATTCGGCGTAGAGCGAGATCGGTGAGATCTCCACTTTTGTTATCGTGGCTCCGCTGTCTCCGACTGGCTGCGACAGCTCGATGCTCCTGACCTGCTCGGATGCCTCCAGGGTGAAATCAAATGTCCATGCCGCCTCGATATCCGGTGTGTACGCCGCCTTGCTGACGATTCCCAGATTGCGGAACTCTATGTGGAGCGGCTGTCCGATCAGGCTCCTGCCGTCTGCCGTCATGAGCGTCATGAGATACTCCATGCTGCCGTCCTCACCCACATATTTCCCGATAATGCTGCCGTCCGCGGTCTCCTTTGCAGTTGTGCCGTCCGTATACGTAATATTTCCGTCAGCATCGCGATGCAGGTTGTCAAAAAAGTGTCCGCCCATTATATTGACAGGCTCCCCATTCACCGTCGTATCCACATACTCAAAGCAGGGTTCGATGCCGTCCTCGACGCGATAGCCGTCTATCCGGAAGGACAGGTATACAAAGCGGGCATCCACGATGCGCTGCTGCGCCGTGACTGTGACACCTTCCTGTGTGACGCTGTCGTTCATCGGTACCGTGATCCGGGTCTCTTCCAGATACTCCTTCTGTTCCGGTGTGGCATCGAACCATTCCTCCATCCCGCGGCTCCAATGCAGATATACCGCACATGCCACAGTGCCTAACCCCAGCACCAGCACTGCCGCCGCCACAGCCGCCCACATTCTTCTTCCTGCATATCTCATCTGTTTTCCCCCTTCTCTCTCTGCAATGCTTTCCTTCCTGATCTGTGCCAGTACGAGGTCCGCCCTCTGCTGAACGATGTCCGGAACCACGATCGTCTCCTGCAGTCTTTCAGCTATCCTGTCCTTCTTCATACCCTACCTCCATTCACCGCCCTGCGTTTCTCCCCGATCTGATAGATCGACGCCATCTGATCCCTGCCCCGCGCCAGCCGCGTGCGCACCGTGCTCGCCGGCATATCCAGCATCCCGCTGATCTCCACAGCGCTCAGTCCGTCCACATAATAGAGCACCATCACCAGCCTGTACTTTTCATCCAGGCACTTCATCATCTCCATCCATTCGATCTTGCTGTACTCCTGCACATCCTCCGGAAATTCCTGCATCTCCTCGTCGTAATACAGCTCCCGCTTCCGCCTCAATATGTCGTTGCACTTGTTGATCAGGATCTTCGTCATCCATGTGCGGAAAAACTCTGCCTTCTTCAGCTGCCCGATCTTCTCCCAGCACGCAAGCAGCGTGTCACCCACGGCATCCGCGATATCTTCGTCGTTGTGCAGGATCGCCGCCGCTGTCTTGTACATGTTCTGCATCTGCGACTGCATCAGTTCTGCAAACGCGTCCGCATCCCCATTACGGGCATATTTTACCAGGTTCTTCATGCCTTTTCCTCTCCATTCCTGAAACTGTGCAGGATCGATACAGCGCATTCATCCCGCCGGGCCGCACAGCTCCACATTTTACAGCCAATGATCATTGTGCAAAGAAACATGCTCCTTACACTTATTAGACGCAGGGCGCAGAGATAGTGTCCCAATTTTTCGTCTTTATTTTTCATATAAAACTTGTGTTGCGTCCAAAAGAGCGATACAATACATTTATAACATATTGTGATCACTTTGGGACATCCTCCGTCAACATTACAGCATATCCAGGTGACTCACGATAACCAACCTTCCAATTATACAAAGGAGCCTTCATATGAAACAACAAAACACACCGAAAACTGGCAATAGAAAACGGATTGCCGACGAGATCATGCGTCAGATCGGCAAAAGCGTCATCATCGTCTTTCTGATCGTGGCCGCAGTCGCGATCTGTATGGTCGGATGGAGCATCATGACCTCCAGGGAGAAAGAACTCACGCTGGAGTCCAGGGCAGCGTCAAACCAGCTGACCGCATTCCTTGACCAGTACACAAGGGGTGCTGAGCAGCTGGCTGTCCATCCCGACATCAAACACATCATGAACGAGACCCAACCCGGCGACAATATTCTCGACGCTGAAAAAATGGACGCTGTCATGGAATATCTCGTCAGCATCGCGGGCACGGACACAGAAAATGTCATGGCTGTATGGATCTCCGACCTGGATACGAGTTCCCTGGTGCAGTCTGACGGCTTTGTCAGCGATGAAAACTGGGATATCACCGGGCGCGGATGGTACGGATGTGTCACCGGCAAGAAAACAGTCCTGACAGAGCCCTATATCGACTCCTCCACCGGAAAAATGATCCTGAGTGCCGCGGCGCCGGTGTATGACGACGCCACAGGCGCTGTGATCGGCGCTGTGGGCTTTGACATCTCACTCGACCATATGACAAACATCCTGCAGGAATACAAGATCGGACGCGGGGGATACCTCCTGCTGCTGTCTGAAAACGGTACGCTCCTGTACCACCCGCAGAATGACCTGGTCGAAAAAAATATCAGTGAAGTCAATATATCCCGGAATGTCGCTGATGCAGTTGCGTCAAAAAGCAGTGAATTCCTGAAATACAAGGCTGAAGGCGTCACGAAGTACGGCTATCTGGAACTGGCCGGCGATACCGGCTATCTCGTGCTCAGCAGTCTGCCTCTGTCAGAATACTATGCCGTACTGATCGCAATGGTCGTCGCCCTGATCATCCTCTTCGCGGCAGGCATCCTGATCATAGCAGTCAGCATCCGGAAAAGCGCTGCCAACGTGACAAAGCCCATCCTCGAACTGAACCGCACGGCTCAGCAGCTTGCAGAAGGAAATCTCGATGTCCAGCTTGCCATCACCTCAGACGATGAGATCGGAGAGCTGGGTGAATCCATCGGAAAAACAGTAAGCCGGCTGAAAGAATACATTGTCTACATCGATGAAACGGCCGAGGTACTCTCGCGCCTCGCAGACGGAAAACTCCAGATCACATTAAAGAATGACTATGTCGGCGAATTTCAGAAGATCAAGACCGCCCTGCTCAATATATCCGGTTCCATGAACCAGGTGATGGAGGGGATCAACGCAAGCTCCGAGCGCGTGTCCGTAGGAGCCTCCGAGCTCGCCAACGCCTCACAGATGCTGGCAGAGGGCGCCGAACTGCAGGCGGCCTCCATCGAGGAACTCGCGGCAACCACCAACACCGTTGCCGACCACGTGGAAGAAAGCCGCCATAGCGCTGATACCTGCGCGGAGGAAACGGCGAGGGTCACTGCCATGATCGAACAGAACCAGATGAAGATGACCCAGATGATGAATGCCATGAATGAGATCCAGCAGACCTCGCAGCAGGTTGTCGGCATCATCCAGACGATCGAGGAGATCGCAGACCAGACAAACCTGCTGTCCCTGAACGCCTCCATCGAGGCTGCCCGCGCCGGCGATGCAGGAAAAGGCTTCGCCGTAGTGGCAGACGAGATCGGAAAACTTGCGGCGGAGAGCGCAAAGGCTGCAAACTCGACGAGAAGTCTGATCGAAATCTCCATGGAGGAGATCAACAAAGGTAACGCGATCGCCACGGAAGCCATGGCTGCCTTGAAAGACTCTGTAAGCGCAGTCGACCACGTGAATGAAATGATCAAGAGTACGGCCCAGAACACGGCGATCCAGGCAGAGAGCATGGAACAGCTGCGCGTCGGGATCGATGAGATCGCCCACGGGATCCAGGACAATTCCGCCGCCTCAGAGGAAACCTCCGCGACCTCCGAGGAACTGGCGAACCAGGCGGGTATCCTGAATACGATGGTCCAGAAATTTGAACTGATCAAATAAAAAAAATTGAATAGGGTATAATTAATGATACAGGAAAGGTGATTATCTATGCAGGGAAGAATCCATTCTTTAGAATCCTTTGGAACCGTTGACGGCCCCGGCGTGCGCTATGTGGTGTTCGTGCAGGGATGTCCTATGAGATGTGCATACTGCCACAACCCGGACACGTGGGAGATGAATGCGGGAACGCTGATGGAGCCGGAGGAGATTCTGGAAAATTATGAGCGCAACAAGCCCTTTTACAACGGCGGCGGCATCACCGTGACCGGCGGCGAACCGCTGATGCAGATCGACTTTCTGCTGGAGCTCTTCACGCTGGCACATGCGCGCGGCATCCACACGTGCCTCGATACCTCCGGCATCGCATACAGAAAGGACGGCAATCCCGAATGGCTTGCCAAACTGGACAGGCTCTGCGAGGTGACAGACCTCGTGATGCTCGACATCAAGCACATTGATCCGGAGAAACATAAGGAACTGGTCAGACAGCCAAACGACGGCATCCTCGCCTTCGCGGAGTACCTCGACAGCAAAAATGTCGAGATCTGGATCCGCCATGTCGTCGTCCCCGGCATCACAGATGACCCGGATGATCTGCGCAGGCTTGGTAATTTTATCGGCGGGCTCAAAAACCTCAAGGCGCTTGACGTCCTCCCCTATCACACCATGGGCAAGAAAAAATACGACGAGCTCGGCATGGAGTACCGCCTCGACGGCGTCCCCGAGATGGACAAGGGCAGGGTTCCCGAACTGAAACAGCACATTCTCAACGGCATCCGGGAACGCCGCGGGCTTCCGGTGCGATAAAGCGCTGCGCAACCGTGTATTTAATCAGATACTTTATAATATTTTATACTTTTTGCCTTGTATTCTGTATAAATTTATATTAAAATATCTATATTGACAAAGATTTACCAATCTTTAAATCTTTGCCAGGCGGTTGTGATCCGCCGCAGCTGTCACAGACAGTCTGCGGCAACATATTTATTGACAATAAAAGGAGGAATTTGTACTATGGCATACCAGATTTCAGATGCATGTGTGTCTTGCGGGGCTTGCGAGTCTCAGTGCCCGGTTGGCGCGATCAGCATGGGTGACGGAAAGTTTGAGATCGACGCGGATAAGTGCATTGACTGCGGTTCTTGCGCAGGCGCTTGCCCTACAGGTTCGATCGACCAGGCATGATCTATCATTAACATATCGAAAAAGGTGTTGCTGACCGGCAACACCTTTTTTCGTATCTTCACATCTTTCTCATTTTGCCTCGACTGCCTTTCTGAAAAAGTGAAACTCTTTCTTTGTCTTTGGCTCCTTGTTCTCCTGTGCATTGGGAAATTCGATCGTCTTTTCCTTCTGTTTTTCCTTTGCTTTTTCCCTGGCCTTGTTCCTCTCTTTCCGCTTTGAGGTCTTTCCGCTGTACTGCCGCAGCAGCTCGTCGATCCGTTGATAGTACTCCTCGTTGCGCTGGTCCTCAAGCGCATGCCTGCCTGCCACCCGCTCCTCGTCGCGCTCCTCCATGAGCCGGAACTGATAATCCAGCTCCTTGCACAGGTCACCCTTCACATTCTCCGTGATGCGCTCGACCAGCTGATCCGCCATCTCCTGATTGTTGGCGGCCACAGCATCCTTGATCAGTTTCTGAAACAGATACTGCAGTCTCAGCGTCTGTGCCTGACCTGCCTCTGGCAGGCGGTTGTCCCGGGTGTCAAGAGATCTCATCTCCTTGATCTCGATCATGTTTTTCTGGTCTGGCCTGCACTCGCCGGACAGCGTGTCCTTTTTCTCCTCCGCATCGGACACGGCTCCGGCCGTTTCATGCCTTTTTCCAAACCGTTCATTCCACTTCGCATCCTCCGAATTTTTTACTGCCGCCATTTTTGCCTCCCCGATCTTTGATATTTTTGTCAACTGCTTCTGTGCAAACGGATTGTCTGCTCTCATATCCTCCTCGCCCCCATCATCACTATGTATCTGGTCTAAGATCGTCTTCACCGCCCTCAGCTGCAATCCCTGATCCTTCAGGTCCTTGATCGCTATAAATCTGTCGATATCCTCCTGTGTATAGATCCTGTGCCCCTGCTCATTTCGTTTGATAGGCAGCGCCAGCTCCTCCTCCCAGTACCTCAGAACATGTGATTCCACATGCACTTCTTTTGCAGCCTCATTGATCAAATACTTTTCTTTAACCACTTGAAATCTCCTTTCCTGTCATTGACATAATAAAATAAATGAAAAAAGAGAACCGGTCCTTACCCTGTTCTCTTCTGTAAAAAGTAATATTATTTCGCTAAATTTGCAAACTGTGTATAATCCGGCAGCCACGCCAGATTGATCGTTCCGATCGCGCCGTTCCTCTGTTTTGCGATGATGATCTCCGCCACATTCTTGAGCTCTGTGTCTTTATTGTAATAATCATCGCGGTAAATGAACATGACCACATCCGCGTCCTGCTCGATCGCCCCCGACTCTCTCAGATCGGAGAGCATCGGTCTGTGATCCGGCCTCTGTTCCACAGCGCGCGACAGCTGGGAAAGCGCTATCACAGGCACGTGCAGCTCACGCGCCAGCGCCTTTAAGGACCTGGAGATCTCCGAGATCTCCTGCTGTCTCGACTCGCTGCCCTTCCCCGAACCTGTCATCAGCTGCAGGTAATCGATGATGATCATCTGCAGGTCATACTCGAGCTTGAACTTCCTGCATTTGGAGCGGAGCTCACCGATGCCGATACCTGGCGTGTCATCGATCAGCAGTCCCGATCTTCCGATCACGTCCGCGCTCTCGATCAGGCGCTCCCACTCGTCATCCTTCATATTTCCTGTCCTGATCGCCTGAGAGTTCACCTTGGATTCGAGCGACAGCAGACGGTTGACCAGCTGCTCCTTTGACATCTCCAGTGAGAAGATCGCCACGGATCTGTTGTCGTGAAATGCCACATGCTGAGCGATGTTGAGCACAAACGCCGTTTTTCCCATCGAGGGACGCGCCGCGATCAATATCAGATCGGAGGGCTGCATTCCGGCAGTCTTGTAATCCAGGTCAAGGAATCCTGTCGCGATCCCTGTCACCGCCCCCTTGTTCTTCGACGCCTCCTCGATCAGATTCATCGCATTCATGACGACCTGTCTGATCGGCACAAAATCTCCATTGTTTCGCTTCTGTATAATATCAAAAATACTCTTCTCTGCGGATTCCAATATGGACTCCAGCGAGTCCTTCTGTGTGTAGCAGGTGTTCGCAATCTCCTCATTCACACGGATCATTTTTCGCAGTACAGCCTTCTCCGCCACAATGTATGCGTAATGCTTTATATTGGCCGAGGTAGGCACTGCAGCCATCACATCCCTTATGTACTCGAGGCTGTAGATCTCGGGCGGCACACCCTTTTCCTTAAGCCTGTCCTGCAGTGTCACGAGATCGACCGGCTTTCCCTCGTCATTGAGCTCCACCATGGTATCAAAGAGAATGCCGTACTGTCTGCCATAGAAATCCTCTCCGCTGATCTGCTCACTCGCTATGGTGATCGCTTCCTTGTCCATCAGCATGGAACCGATCACCGACTGCTCCGCCTCAATGCTGTGAGGCAGGACTCTCTTTAAAACCGCCTCATCCATATCCGGCATGGTACTCAATATCCCCTTTCAGACGCCCGGAATGCTGCTGCATGTTCCCGGCGTCTCTTTTGTGCTGTTCTATTTTGCCTCCACGTGCACTTTGAGCTTTGCGGTCACTTTGGGATGCAGCTTCACTGTCACCTCGTACATCCCGGCCGCCTTGATCGTCTCATCGATCTGTATCTTTTTCTTGTCGATCTCCTTGCCGTACTGGTCTGCCACCGCCTTAGCGATCTCCTTTGAGGACACGGAACCAAATGTCTTTCCACCCTCTCCGCCCTTGATCTCCATCCGGACTGTCATCTGTCCGATGTCCGCGGCCAGCGCCTGTGCGGCTTCCAGCTGTTCCTTTGCGATCTTTTCCTCATTTTGTTTCTGAAGCTTCAGCGTATTTTTGTTCGCGTCAGTAGCCTCCACCCCCAGCTTCCTGGGTATGATAAAATTCCTGGCATAACCCTCCTTGATCTCCACCAGATCTCCCTTTTTTCCTACGGACTTCACATCCTCCAACAATATGATCTTCATAATTCCTTATCCTTTCTGTAATGTGAAAATTTTCACATTTATATAGCGCCTTCCTCGAGCATCTGGTTCAGGGTCTCCTTCACGACAAACACCGCACGCTCCGGCGTGGTGTCCGTCAGCTGCGCCCCTGCGATATTCATGTGCCCGCCGCCGCCGAGGCGCTCCATGATGATCTGCACGTTGACCTCGTCGATCGATCTCGCGGATATATAGATCTTGCCGTTGTACTCCGTCACCACAAAGCTCGCCTTGATGCCGTTGATGCCGAGCAGTTCGTTCGCCGCCTGCGCGCCGATCTCCGTGGGGCTGTCGAGTCCCTCCGACGGACAGATCCCCATCGCATACGCGTTCTTGTAGATCTCCGCGTTCCGCACGGTCTCCGCCTTTGCCTTGTACTCCCGCGCACCGTCCCGGAACATTTTCCTGACCCGCGTCACATCCGCTCCGCACCTCCGCAGAAACGCCGCCGCCTCAAAGGTCCTGACACCTGTCTTTGCCGTAAAATTGTTCGTATCGACCATGATCCCGGAATACATGCAGTCCGCCTCGTTGCTGCGCACCTTGACAGTGCCCGCAATATACTGCACGACCTCCGCCACCATCTCACAGGTGCTCGACGCGTAGGGCTCCACATAGGAGAGCGTGGCGCTCTCGATCACTTCCGATCCCTGCCTGTGATGATCCAGCACCACGACCGTCCTGCAGCTTCTGATCAGATCCGGGCACTCTGTGATGCTCGGTTTGTTGACATCCACCACCACAAGGACTGTGCTGCTGTCCGCGATCTCCAGCGCCTCCGTGCTTCCTATGACAAAATCGTCCTCATAGATATTCCTGTCGCGGAACAGCTCCACAAGCGGCTTCACAGAGGTCGTGATATCGTTGATCACGATGTGCGGCTTCCTGCCAAGCGCCCTGGCGATGCAGCTGATCCCCACCGCCGCGCCAAACGCGTCCGCATCCGCCAGCCGGTGTCCCATGATCAGGACCTTATCCTTACTCGTGATGATCTCCTGCAGGGCATTTGCCTTGACGCGCGCTTTCACGCGCGTATTCTTCTCGATCTGCTGGCTCTTTCCGCCATAATAGACAATCGAATCCGGGGATTTCACCACGGCCTGGTCGCCGCCGCGCCCCAGCGCCAGATCGATCGCGGTGCGCGCGAATTCGGCGTTCTGGGCGTATGTCGGCGCATCGACGCCCACGCCGATGCTCACAGTCACTGCCATCTCGTTTCCGATGTTGACCGTCTTGACATCCTCCAGAAGTTCAAACCGTGTCTCCTTCAGATTCATCAGCGCCTTCTTGCGCATAATGACCAGATATTTGTCCTTCTCCGTCTTTCGCGCAATGCCGTCGATCGCCGCGATATACTTGTTGATCTTTCTGTCGATCAGCGCCATCAGCAGTGATCTCCGGACATCCTCCACACTCTCCAGCGCTTCATCGTAATTGTCAATATAGATCATGCCCACTGCCACACTCTGCTCATCACGGTCGCGCTGCGCCCGTTTCAGAGCCGTCTCGTCAAACAGATATCCCGCGATCAGAAAGTTCTCGTTTCCGGCGCTCTCGACCACCTCGCTGTTGTCCAGGACATCCTTGATCGAGATCCGTTTCATCCTGAAGACATACTCATGCCCCTCATAGGCGATCTCCATTTCCGTATCCTGCTCAAATTCCAGCTTGTCCTTCGTGACCGAAGTAAATACTGTGGCAATCGGCTTGCAGTAACCTTTCTCTTTATGTATCACCCTCTCAAACGCCGCATTCATCCATATGATCCTGCCGTCATCATCCATCAGCACATGGGGAAGCTCCAGATCCCACAGCAGTGTCCGCTGAATCTGTCCATACTGAGTCGCAAAATTGATAAATTCATTCATAATGACCGGTCTGTTTCTATATAATAGAGTAAGCATGGCGACCAGATAGACCAGCAGAAACCCTGATACACAGATACCGGCCTTTATATTCAGAAAATAGATTCCAGCATTTACCAATATCAACAATATTCCCAGAATCAGGGTCGTCTGAAGATATGCTTTCAGGTGTCCCTTTAATTTCACTTTTTGCTTCATGTACAATACCTCCCGCAAATGGCTGCCGTCCATCCCCTGCATGAACTGTAACCACATATGCACCTTGGGATAAAAATATCTGTAAAATAAATCCTTATACACTCGTGTTCATAGATAGTATATCATTAAATACGAAAAAGTTCCATAGCAGATTTTGTCTGTTCTGGTCGCAAACACAAAAATCCTGTTATGCGCCCGCAGCGATCGCGATGATATTCAGTAAGATCTCCACGATCTTCTCCATATCCTGTATGCAGGCAAACTCATTTCTGCCATGGTGCCCCTCCGACCCCGTACATATATTCGGGCACAGCAGGCCGTCAAAAGACAGCCTCGCGCCGTCCGTGCCGCCCCGGATCGGTGAGATCTCAGGCTCCACGCCCGCCCGCTTCATGGCCTCCACCGCATGGTCGACAATGTGCATCTCCTTCTCGATCATCTCGCGCATATTGCAGTAGGAATCTGTGATCTCTACGCAGAAGGTCCCCTCGCCATATTTTTTGTTTAACTCAGCCGCTGTTTTTTCAAAGACCGCTTTCCGCTCCTCGAACTTTGCCCTGTCGTGGTCTCTGATGATGTACTCCGCGACAGCCTTTTCCACATTGCCCTTCATATGATCCACATGATAAAAACCCTCATACCCTTCCGTGTTCTCCGGGCATTCATCCGGGAGTGCGCACTGAAATTCATACGCGAGCTTAATGGCGTTCTTCATGACATTCCTGGCATAGCCCGGGTGTACGCTCTTCCCGGTGACTGTCAGGACCGCGCCCGCCGCGTTAAAGCACTCATAGCTCATATCGCCGAGCATACCGCCGTCCACCGTGTAGGCATGATCCGCGCCAAAGCCCCTGATATCAAAATATGCCACACCGTTCCCGACCTCCTCGTCGGGCGTGAACCCGATGCAGACCCTGCCGTGCCGGATCTCCGGGTGTGTCAGCAGATGCTCCGCCATCGCCATGATCTCGGCGACGCCGGCCTTGTCGTCACCGCCGAGCAGCGTATTGCCGTCCGTCACGATCAGGCTCTTGCCCTTACATTTCGCTAACATCGGAAAATCCGACACAGATGTCACGATGTGCGCATCCTCGTTCAGTACGATATCATTTCCGTCATAATCCTCGATCACCCTCGGCTCGACATGCGCACCGCTCACCGCCGGAGCAGTATCCATATGCGCGATAAATCCGACCGACGGTATTTTATCCCCGTCTGTCCCCCCGACATTGGAAGGGATCACTGCGTAGACATAGCCGTGCTCCTCGTCATACCGCACATCCTCCGCTCCCAGCGATCCAAGCTCCCCGGCAAGCATCTTTGCCAGATCCCGCTGTTTGTCCGTCGAGGGAACCCTGTCCGACGACTCCTCCGACGACTGCGTGTCGATCTTCACATACCTCAAAAAATTTTCTACTACCTTCGAATATGCCATTGCCAATCTCTCCTTTTCCTAATACATTTCCTAGTATACCACGTTTTTCCAAAAAATGAAAATAAAAAAAGAACCAATAAACCTCTTATCAGTTCATTGGTTCCTCATGATCAGATCAGTCGATCGTGTACGGCATCAATGCCACATGGCGTGCTCTCTTGATCGCCACTGTGAGCGCTCTCTGATGCTTTGCGCAGTTTCCTGTGATACGTCTGGGAAGGATCTTGCCTCTCTCAGACACATATCTCTTTAACTTCGCCGTATCCTTGTAATCGATCACATTGTCCTTGCCGCAAAATACGCAAACTTTCTTTCTTCTACGGATCCCGCCTCTTCTCTTCATCGGAGAATCCGCTTTTTCAGTTTTATTAAAAGCCATGATAAAGCCCCCTATTCTTTCAAACTCAAAAACGTTAAAAACAGATCTTAGTTAAACGGCAGCTCCTCATCGATCCCGTCCGGAATGTTCATGAAGCCGTCGCCTGCTGCCATCGGCGCTGCCGGCTGGCTGTTTCCGCCTCCGAAGCCGCCTCCGTAATTGTTATTTCCGTAACCGCCGTCGGAGTTGCTGCTGCTGTTCTTGCTCTCAGCAAATTCCTGGTCGTCAACAATGACTTCCGTGGTATATACCTTCACACCGTCCTTGTTGGTGTAGCTTCCGGTCTGGATCCGACCGGACACGGCAATCTTGGTTCCTTTGCGGAAATAGCGCTCCGCAAACTCGCCCGCTTTGTTAAAAGCGACACACGGAATGAAATCCGCCGTGTTCTCATCGTTGTTATTGCCGCCGCGGGCAAACCGCCTGTCCACGGCAAGCGTGTACCTTGCGATCGCCATCTGGTTCTCACCCTGTGTGTATCTCACCTCGGGATCCCTTGTCAAACGTCCCATCAAAATTACTTTATTCATATATTGAAGTCTCCACTGTACGCCCCGTCTCTTTTTCCCCGAAACAGGCGCGCATCCTATTTCTCGTCCTGTCTAACGCACAAATATCTGACAACGTTCTCCATGAGACGGATCCTTGACTCGATCTCTGCCGGAACAGTTGCTTCGCCATCAAACTGAATGAAATAATAGAAAGCTTCCCTCATCTTGCGCACTTCGTAAGCAAGTCTCTTCTTGCCCCACTCATCCACATTTGTGATCGTGCCACCATGCTTTGTGATCATGTTCTTTACCTTCTCAACGGTGGCAGCTCTCTCATCGTCCTCAAGCTTTGCGCTGACAACAACGGCTAATTCATACTTGTTCATTTTGTTACCTCCTTCTGGTCTCTGGCCTCTTCCCGAAGAAGAAGCAAGGATTTATATATCACAATGGTTTATGATACTATATTTTTCCTGAATTTGCAAGCTGTTTTACAAATTATTGTCACTATTTTTTTTCCTTAACCCCTTTGTTCCCTTCTCGACCTGGCGCCGCGGGAGCATGACCTGATGCCCGCAGCCTGCGCATCTGAGGCGGAAATCCGCACCCACGCGCAGGATCTCCCACTCCGGGCTGCCGCAGGGGTGCGGCTTTTTCAGTCTGACGATATCGCCAACTTCATATTCAAATCCCATAACCCATCTCGCTTTTCCGCACTGTCTACTCATGCAGATCAATCTGTGCAAATACTTCACCGATGCTCCCTGTGATGACCAGATCCGCCTTGGTGTCGCGCTGTGTCGGCGTCTTGTTGATCAGCACGAGCCTGTTTCCCTGGTAGTAATCAATGAGTCCCGCCGCAGGATACACCGCAAGCGAGGTGCCGCCGATGATCAGCATATCCGCCTCGCTGATGACGCGAACCGATTCCTGCAGAATACTCTGGTCAAGCCCTTCCTCATACAATACCACATCCGGCTTGATCCTGCCGCCGCACGAGCACGCCGGCACGCCGGTGCTGTCCACGATCTCCTCCACCGCGTGAAACGCACCGCACTTTTCACAGTAATTGCGCAGGACGCTGCCGTGAAGCTCGAGCACTTTCCTGCTGCCCGCCGCCTGATGCAGCCCGTCGATATTCTGTGTCACGACCGCAGTCAGCTTCCCCTGCGCCTCGAGCTTTGCCAGAACTTTGTGCGCGGTGTTTGGCTTCGCGTCCAGACAGAGCATCTTATCGCGGTAAAACCGGAAAAATTCTTCCGGCCGCTTCATATAAAACGTATGGCTCAGTATCGTCTCCGGCGGATAGTCATACTTCTGGTTGTAGAGTCCGTCCACGCTCCGAAAATCAGGGATCCCGCTCTCAGTGGACACACCCGCTCCCCCGAAAAAAACGATCCTGCTGCTCGCATCGATCATCTGCTGCAATATTTCGATTTCTTTACTCATTTCCATACACTCCTTTACCATACTTTAAATGATATGTTCAGATCCACATTGTTCGGAATGCCGTCCACCCGCCCTTTCTCCGTGTACTGCCAGCAGGTCACCTCGTAGGGCATATACATATAGTCGTCATAAAATGCGTACCACTTCTCATAGGCGTTGAGCTGCGGCATGTCAAGCAGTTGTGTGAAACAGACAACGTTTCCGTAGATCATCGGCGTGTACCCCGCCGCCCTGACCGCCTCGCAGAACGCGATCGTGATGGCAGTGCGCTCCTCCCTGGTGATCTGATCCGCGCGCCCCTTGCCCCCGGAGATCCGCTCCACGTCAAACACGACCGGGCAGGACACATCATACCCCGCCAGATGTTCGATCACAAATGCCGCTTCCTCCTGCGCCTCCTCGACCGTGACCGCCTGCGTGAAGAAGTATACACCGGCACGAACGCCTGCCTCGTTGGCGCCCTTCATGTTCGCATCATAAAAATCATCCAGCACGATCTTGCCCGACTCATATCCCCGCAGTCCCAGCCGGATAAAAGCATACTCGATGCCCTCTTCCCGGACAGCATTCCAGTCGATATCGCCCTGATATTTTGACACGTCGATCCCCTTGTGCGACGTGACCGTACCGTTTTCCACATACTGCATCAGCCCTTCTTCCGTCTTCTGGAAATTCTCGTCGAGAAGGCTGTGCTTTGTCACCTCATCCAGCACAGGTGCAAACACATATTCGTTTTCAAAACTGTAGATCAGATTTTCCGGAAAAAATGAGCGGAGCATCTTGAGCGGACTACCGTCCTCCCCCGTCACAAGCTCCCGCATCCTGTCCTTGATGGACTGCTCGACCTCGGCCTCCTTCGACTGCATGAGCGCCGCGATCCCCGCATCGTCCAGATCCAGTGGCGCATCCTGACCGGCTGCCGCAACGCCGCCTGCCGATTCCGCATCCTCCATTCCAGGCTCCTGACTTCCGGACGTGCCATCCTCCACGTCGACGGACAGCGCAGGCAGAGCCTGGTCCGCCAATAGCTGTTCCCGCTCCCCGCGCAGGCGGCCTACCTCCTTGACCTCCCGCACGTACAGCGCTCCCATCACCCCCGCAAAGGTCAATGAGATAATCGTTATGATCAGCAGCAATATGATAATGATATGTAATGACCTGATTCGCTTTGTCTGCATCTTCTCCTCCAATATTTCAACTGTTCTTATTACAGTCTACACTATCTGTGCGCGATATGCAAGAAGAGCATTTCACACTTATCGAAAATATACCGCCTTCGAGCGATGCCTCCACACGCCCGTTCATGTGCTCTGCAAACTGCCTGACGATCGCCAGTCCAAGCCCTGTCGCCTTGTGCGTCCGCGAGACATCTGTCGTATAAAAACGCTCAAAGATCCTGTCAAGGTCGCTCTCCTCAATACTGTCTGTCCGGTTCGACACACACAGGCAGACAGCATCGTCCTGTTTTAGCAAAGCAAGGCGGTAATCCCCCGTCCCGTGGACAAGCGCATTGTGGATCAGATTCTCGATGATCCGGACAAGGGCATGCCGGTCCGCAAGGACATAGCAGGGCGTCTGTGGGATATCGACGACCGGCTCGCAGCCCTTTTTCACAAAATCATCATAAAACATGGAGACCGTATCCGCAAACAGATTGGTGAGATTGATCCGTTCCATAGAAAACGCCATACTGCCCGCCTCGATCCGCGTGTACTCAAACAGCTGGTTTAACAGGTCCGTCACGTCGTCCACCCTGCGCTCCACCGATGCGATGTACTCCCGACATTTATTCACCGAAGCCGGATCTGACAGTGTGCCCTCTGAGAGCATCTGCAGATAACCTTTTGCGCTCGTGAGCGGAGTCCGGATATCGTGTGAGATGCTCGTGATGCTCTCCCTGTATGCACGGTTCTCCCTCCGCAGCAGCACCCGCTCACTGCGGTATCTCCCGACGATCTGATTCAACAGGAGGATCACTTCCTGCATCCTTCCAGCACGACAGCAGGAGGATAACCTGTGATCGGTATCCTCCTGCTGCATCATCGAAAGCTCCTCCACCATATGCCGGATCTGACGCCTGTAACGCCCCAGACGGATCAGACAGAAAAATGACACGCCTGTCATCAGCACAGACCAGACAACCACCACACCAAACAGCTCCTGCATTCTTACCTCCTTCTCTGATGCGCGATCTTTTCAGCACGGCGCTGTCAGACATCTGCATTCCGAAAATGCACCAGTCCGGCGGACAGCGAAACGATCATCCACATCGCCGTGGCACACACCGCCCTGCCTGCAAAATCCATGTCAATGCCTTCATACGGGCAATGTTCGATCAAACTCACGATCCAGTAATCGCTCACCCTGAAATCACTGTGCACTGCCTTGAAAATCAGATCCGCCGCACTTGCCAGCGCAGGAGACAGCGCTGCCAGCAGGATACTGATCCCGATACTGACTGCCATGCTTCTGGTAAATTCACCGACCATGGCGATCACACCGGCATAAGCCAGACCGAGCATCAGCTGCAAGCCGGCATAGACCAGGCAATCCAGCCAAAAAGTCTCACCGATCCGCGCCGGCCCTGTCACTGCCGCCCCCGTCAACACTACTGCCAGAATGATCACCAGATTCAGCGCCAGTGCGGACACCACCGATGAAATGTACTTCGCCATGAAGACATGAAGGCGGGAGCATCCCTTTCCGACCGTGTTTTTGACCGCACCGTTCGTGTACTCGCCAACCACCCACACACAGACAAAGAGCGCAATGAACAAGGTCGAAAAACCGCCTCCCACAAAAGTCTGGATCATCAGCATGATGTCCAGGTCATCGAGAATGCCGGTCGCCTCCCCGCCCTCCGCATCCGGCTCCATCACGGCAAAACCCATCGTCCCATTCTCGATATTTCCGCGCTCCACCTGATCCTCCACCCAGAAGGACAGCCAGACCAGCACGATGCAGACCAGCGCAGACAGCAGACAGACATAAAACGCCCTGCTCTTCCTCCATTTATACAGTTCAGAACTCATTAAATTATACATCAAAACAAAACACCTCCATACCCAAACATGTCATAGCCCGCTATGCCATTGTACTGCCGAGCAGCTCCATGAAATACCCCTCCAGATCCTGCCCCGCAAGCACGCTCTCGCGCAGCGCGACACCTCCCGTGACCAGAGCCCTGTTGATCTCCTCCGCCTCGTCGTACCGCTCAAAGATGCGGATCATATGCGTGTCGGGCACGTCATAATCGGTGATGCCAAAGCGCACCTCCAGGATTGCCGCTGCCGCGGCAGTGTCATCCACCACAACCTTCTGGCACCGCCTGCACCGCTCCTCCAATGCCTCCGCATCAAACTCCTCGACGAGCGCACCCTCCCTGATGATCCCGTACCTCGTCGCTATCTTTGACAACTCCCCCAAAATATGGCTCGAGACCAGGATAGTCGTCTGCCGCTCTCTGTTTAACTGTGTGAGCAGATCGCGGATCTCCCTGATGCCGGAAGGGTCAAGCCCGTTGATCGGCTCATCCAGGATCAGAAGATCCGGATTCCGCATCAGGGCGATGGCAATACCCAGCCGCTGCTTCATCCCCATCGAGAAATGTTTTATTTTTTTCTTCCCGGCACCCGACAATTTCACAAGATCGAGCATCTCGTGCGTGATATCCCGCTCCGCTATCCCGAGATTCCTGCGCACGATCTCCAGATTGTCCATCGCTGTCATATAGGGATAATATCCCGGCTCCTCGATCAGACAGCCGACGCGGCTTCGCTGCCGTTCCAGCGCCTCCTTTTTCCCAAACAGCTCGATCGTCCCCTGTGTCGGATTGGCAAGACCCGCCACCATCTTCATGAAGGTAGTCTTTCCCGCCCCGTTTTTGCCGATAAAGCCATAGATGTCGCCCTTTCTGACATTCATACTGACATTGTCGACCGCCCTGTGCTGCCTGTATGTCTTTGTAAGACCACATGTTCTCAATGCGTATTCCGTGTTCATTTCCATATGATATTCCTTTCTTATGTACCTATCCTGATATCATTCAGTTTAACACGGATATTTTTAGAAATAGTAGGGAAAACATAAAGAAAGTTTAAAGTTTCATCTTAAACCCGATCCCCCACACCGTCTGGATATAGGTTTCCCCGCTGTTTGCCCGCGCAAGCTTCTGGCGGATATTGCTGATATGCACATTGACCGCATTGTCCTCGCCGAGATATTCCTCGTTCCAGACGGACTCGTAGATATTGTTTCTGGTAAATACCTTCCCGGGATTGCGGACCAGCAGCTCGAGGATCCTGTATTCGCGCTTTGTGAGCGCGACCTCCTGTCCCGACACGGTGATGCCAAATTCATCCAGCCGCATCACAATGTCCTTGTACACCAGCCTTTCGTCTCCGCCCCCGTGTCGTTTCCCCTGCCCTTTCCTGCGCAGTACCGCCTCGATCCGCGCCAGCAGCTCCTCCGTGTCAAACGGCTTCACCACATAGTCATCCGCCCCTGCGCGCAGCAGCTCCACCCGGGTGCACACATCGTCCCTCGCCGAGGCGACGACCACCACGATCCCCGCGTCGATCTCCCGGATGCGCGCCAGCAGCTCCTGCCCTGTCATACCCGGCAGCATCAGATCGAGCACCACCGCTGCCGGTGCATTTCTTTCTATATATAATAGCGCCTCTGTGCCCGAGAAAGCAGACTGCGTCTGATAGCCGCGGCTGCCCAGCAGCTCAGTAAGCATATGATTGATATCATTGTCATCCTCCGCGATCAGGATCACGGGCGCCTGCACCTGTCCCATTTTCTCTCCTCCCAGTATCATGAACTGTCAAAATGCCTTATATATTATATCGTAACACGGCTGCCATTGCAATCCGGCAAATCCCGAATCCGCTTGCTTATCCCCCCTGGTTATGATATCATAGATCAATAGTTACATAGCCCTTTAGGAGGCACAGATGAAACCACTTAAAAAAATTATCAGCCGCTACATGAATCTGGTCACATTGATCCTGATCACCTTTTTGACGATCATCATCATTTTCTTTCAGGTCGCCGACACACACCGGCAGGCATACAACGACGCCATCATGACGTTTCAGCAGATCGAGCAGGTCCTGGAACAGAACAATGCCGAGCTCTCCGAGATCAGTGCGGCATACCGTGGAACCTGCCTGTACAATGCCGAGGCCATCGCTTATCTGATCCAGAACAATCCCTCTGTCCTTGACAACGTTGACGAGCTTCGGCGGATCGCGGTTTTTATGGAAGTGGATGAAATCCATATCTTTGACAAAACCGGCCGGATCTATGCCGGTACGCACCCGGATTATTATGATTATACCTTTGATTCCGGCGAACAGATGATGTTCTTTAAACCAATGCTGACCGATCATTCCTTAAAGCTTGTGCAGGACATAACCCCCAATGTCGCAGAGAGAAAGCTGATGCAGTATTCGGCTCTGTGGAGTTCCGACGGGAATTTTATCGTCCAGGTCGGCATGGAACCCGTCAACGTCATGAAGGTGACAAAGAAGAACGAACTCTCCTACATATTTTCCCTGTTCCGCGTGAATTCGAAGGCCAGCTACTATGCCATTGACCGCACAAGCGGAGAGATCGTGGGCTCCACGGATCTGGACTGTGTCCACCAAAATATCGAGACGATCGGCCTTCGTCTTGACGACATCGCCAGCCAGCCAGACGGCTTTCACGCCACGGTCAACGGCCAGGGTGTTTTCTGTGTGTTCAGATCGATCGATTCCAATTATATCGGGCGTGTCCTTAGCAACCGTGAACTATATGAATGGATCATACTCAACACCCTGGTCCTCTTTCTGTGTCTTGTCATCATCGCGATGGTTCTCATGCGCGCTGCGACCGGATACATGAACCGCTATGTCGTGGATGATATCAACCACATCAATCAAAAACTCCACGCTATCGCCGCCGGAAATCTCGACGAAGTCATTGATGTCCGGAGCAGCATAGAGTTCTCGGAACTGAGCAGCGACATCAACCGGATGAAAAAAAGTCTCCTGGACAGCAGCAAGAAGATGTCCTACGTGCTCAGCAAGACCAATAAGTACATCGGGGTATACGAGTACGACAAACAAATGCCCCAAGCCCGTTTCACAGAATACGTCCCACAGCTTCTCGGGCTTCCACATGAAAAAACACAACAGCTGACCTGTGACTGCCAGCTGTTCATCAGATCGCTGTCCCGGCTTTACAGCCACCCCTGCACCGGTGATTCCAACGTTTTTGAGCTGGATGGGCACTATATCAGAGTTGAAGAGATCTCCGAGAACAGCAACGTATTCGGCGTCCTCATCGATGTGACTGAAGAAACATTGAAACGCCTGCAGATCGAACATGAGCGGGACTATGACCATCTGACCGGACTGTATAACCGACGCGGTCTGGAAAACTACCTCGATTCCTGTTTCAGTAAACCACAGGCATTTCGCGAAAGTGCATTTGTGATGATCGACGCGGACAATCTGAAGGTGATCAACGATACATACGGCCACGAGGGCGGCGACGCCTACCTGAAGCAGCTTGCCAGCCTTCTGGAAAACTTTGCCCCCGGCCACAGCGCCGCCGCAAGGCTGGGCGGCGACGAGTTCGTCCTGTTTCTATACCAGTTCCAGACAAAAGAGTCCCTGTCTGACACCGTGAGGGCGCTGGAGGAGCTGCAGAACAACAGCCGTGCCCGCCTGAACGACGAACTGTACGTCCCCCTCGGTTTCTCTTTTGGCTGCTGTCTGACAGAAGACCAGACGGATTACCATGCACTGCTCAAAAAAGCGGACGAGCAGATGTACGCAAACAAGAAATCCCGCAAATCCGGGCAGTGCTGACACGATAGATCGATACGGATCAAACCGACAGACAGTTTTGCAGTATCTGCCGCCGCGCCCTCATATCTGCACCCGCCGCTGCCTGCGGACTGCAGATATGCAGAGCACCATTCCACAAAACAGCAGCAGACATGCCATCACCGCCTCCATGCCGCAAAATCCCCACACCGGTGCATTCTGCCACAGACTGCGGAAATAAAAGGAACCATCCAGCAGCCAGCTTCCCGCCATGGCACCCACAGCGACAAACAGCGGCAGCGCCTTCAACAGCATGGCAATATAATTCCCGCTGTACTGCGACACAAATACCGTCAACAGCGCGGCGGCTGCCGACAGGACCGTGATCAGCGCCGCCAGCACAAGCAGATACGTCCCATAAGTCCAGTCAAACCACGGCGTCGCATCGCTCCAGATACTTTCCAGTCCAAAAGTTCTAAAGACCAACGGTCCCTGCCGCAAAAAAGGAATCCCGTACAGCACCAGATTCACCGCTGTAACTGCCAGCGCTGCCATGCACGCCGCAGTCATCTGTGTCTGCAGCACCGCCCTTCCATGGCGGGAACTCCACTGCATCGGCCGCGTCCTGTACATGCGGTCGCGCACCAGCACCGGGGAGAGCAGCAGAACATTGCAGAGCACGCACCAGACCGCAAGATCCTTTGCATATTCGCATGTGGACTGCCACACACAGCCCGGCAGATATCCATACCAGCGCGCAGACTGCATCAGCCCGCTCTCACGCTGTCTCATGGCGTCCGTATCATCGTCCGGCGCAGACCGACAGATATCCGTACCAGTGCGGTCTGCCGTCCTTTCAGCCCTCCTGTCGTAAGCGTCCATAAATCCTGCCAGCGTCTGGACCCTGTAATAATTCGTTCCATCCATGATCCGGTGGAGCAGCCACTCCTGCTCCATGTCCGCCACACTTCCAGCCGCGGCAGTCTGGTCATAATAGCTGTCCCTGTAAACGCAAAAGCTGTCATAGTCCGTGATCCCCGCGTCCGACGCCTCCGCGATCGCCAAAAGCATTTCCTGAAAATCCGCCTTTTCCCCGGCAAGCTGTCCATCAAGCTCCTCCCGCTCGGAAGGCTCCATTGTCACCCCATACTTCGCCGCCCACTCCGCGGACAGCGCAAATTCCGCCTCCGCATTGGGACCATTGCGGAAATACCGGACATAAAATGACGGAAACATATAGTAATACACGATCCCGAGCAGCACGACCGCCGCCAGGATCCCCGGATTAGCGATCTTACGCAGTTCCCATTTCCAAATCTCCATCTTCATCCTCTCCTTCTGCAGATCCTCAACTCAGATCCCTGCGCATAAAGCGCCTGAACATAACGCATACTGCCATGCTGCACACTGCCAGGTTCAAAGCCACAGCCACAGTCTCCTGCCACGGAATGAAGGCGGCGATCCCTGATTCCGTAAACCATACGTTTACGTCCAGCCAGACCGCAGACGGCTGCAGCGTCATGACAAAATAGGCTGCCCATACCCTGCATTGCGAGAACAGGCTGCCCAGCCCGATCCCCCCAAACAACACCGTGCCAAGCACCAGCGCCGCAGCGTAAACATTGCGCAAAAGCATCGCGCACACCGCCGCAAGCAGGCCAAACACCGCCACAAGTCCGGCGCCCAGACTCAGCGAAGCCGCAAGATACCCTCCTACCGTAAAGTCATGCCAGGTGAGAAACGGACGTTTATACAGCATATCCGTCAGATAATTAAAACGGCTGGACACACTGTCCCCCCATATTCCTCCATAATCCCACCTGCCAAGGTAAAACGCCAGTGTCATTCCGGCAAGCAGGACATACAGCGCTTCCGCCGACAGCATTGCCGCCGCAAGCTTTGTCATCCATAGCCGCCGCCCCTTGCAGCTCGCACACACCTGCCCCTCCGTGCGGTTGAGCTGCTCGTACCCCATCAGATACAGGATCACAAGCATCGCACAGATACTGCCCTCCACAAGTGTGGCGCGCATCAGTATCCCAAAGAGAAGCTGGTGCGACTCGTACGTGGCTTTCCCGGCATAATGATCCAGCGCCGCGCCGCTCTTTGCAAGCTGTTCCGCCCTCGGCTGCAGCAGACTGTACTTTTTCCGGATCCAGTCGGCCGCTGTCGGCGACTCCCTCACGATGTCCGCATAAAATGACGCCAACACACCCGTGTCATATCCCTCAAAGACATTTTCCGGCGCGCCCATAATCGCACCGCTGTCATCTTTTTCCGTATCAAAATAATTCCGTACATCGTCATTCCCGAGGATCAGCAGCCCGTTCAGCACGAGGCTCAACATTAAAAATGTCCACAGCGCCGGGAAGCAGACCACTTTCTTCATCTCAAACGCGATCAGTCTCACTCAGGCACCCTCCCTTTTTAAAGCATAGATCGCAAGAAACGCATCCTCCAGGGACGGCGCGACAGCCACACCATCCTCAGGCGGCATCTCAGACAGGACGCGCAGCACCGTTCCATTTTCCCCCTGCCCCTCGCTGAGCACATGCTGATGCGGCCTGATCTGCGCATCTGCCGGAAGCTGAAAGATCTTTCCCCGGAAACGGCCGCAGATCTGCGTCGGCGTGTCGCAGCAGAGCAGCCTGTGATCACGCAGCATGATGATCCGCCCCGCGATCGTCTCGATGTCCGACACGATATGTGTGGACAGGATCACGATCCTGTCTTCCGCCAGGGAATGGATCATATTCCGGAACCGCACCCGCTCCCCCGGATCCAGCCCCGCTGTCGGCTCGTCCAATATCAGCAGCCGCGGATCATTCAACATCGCGACCGCGATCCCCACACGCTGGAGCATTCCGCCGGAAAGCCTTTTTAGCTTCCTGTCCGCCGCGTCGGGCAATCCCACCAGCTCCAGCAGACGGCTGATCCGCCGGTCCGTCTCCGCGCGCGGTATCTTCTGCAGCGCTGCCGCATAGCGCATGAACTGCCGCGGCGTACTGTTCGGATAATATCCAAAATCCTGCGGCAGATATCCCAGAAGCCCGCGGTAGCGCTCCCCCATGGCAACGATCTCCTCCCCGTCCCACAGGATCCTCCCTTTCGTGGGAAACAGCAGCGTCGCCAGCATCTTCATCAGCGTGGACTTACCGGCGCCGTTTGGCGCCAGCAGCCCGTAAACCCCCTGTGCAAGATCCAGGCTGATATCCTCCAGCGCCGTAAGATTCCCATAACATTTCGTAACCCGTTCTACTGACAGCATGATCCCTCTCCCTTCCAAATCATCATATACCCAGCCTCCGGTCAAGTCCCGATATACCAGCCGCGACAAAATAATACATCTGTATCAGATAAAATCCTGCTCCCGCAGCCGCAGCCGCCAGAAAGGCATATGCCGGTATCTGCATCAGCCAGACCGCTGCCGGCTCCCAGAATACAGGAACCAGACTGACCATAACCCACGCAAGCGGCACCGGCAGCACCGCGCGCATTCCCCACAGCCGCTGCCCTAGCAGAGATAAACTGCCGTACAGGAAAAGCGCCGAAAATGCTACCGACAACATCCAGACAAAGGACACCGCCTGCCTTTCCAGACTCCACAGCACCCCACAGACCAGAATGCTTCCCACCACGGACACCGCACCCAGCACCAGCATCCGGAGCGCCAGGATCGTCCTGAACGATATGCGCCATGTCCATTTCCACTCCAGCGTCCGCGTCTGGTATTCCTTCCACAATGTCAGCAGGTGTGACAAAGCATAGAAAGCCGGCGAAATCAGAAACAGACAGGACGCCGCGCGTGCCATGCCTGCCATCACCGCTGCCGCCGGGAACAGGCAGACGCACATCACCAGCGCCGCCAGAAAGAAGCAGTCACCGACACCAAAAAACAGTGTGCGCAGACCGACCATGCCCGCCGTCCGGCACAGTTCCTGCCAAATGGCGCTCTTTGGCAAGATCGCCGGCATTGCCGTGTCAAGGATCATCGCCACCGCCCTTTTCTTCTCATCCTCCGTCAGCAGGGGCACTTCCACTGGAAATATCTCCCGATCATTCATCATCCGAAAACTCCTTTCTGATCTTTCTGATCAACCGATAGTAACGCGCCTTCACAGCTTCCTCCCGCTCGCCCAGGATCTCCGCGATCTCGGGAAACGACCGTCCGGCGTACACCCGCAGCCGGAACACCTCCTGCTGTTCCAGCGACTGGCAGGACACATATGACTCGATCTGCGCCAGAAGCATCCTGTCCTGTATGCGGGAAACAAAATCATCGCGCGCCGGAGGCTCCAGCTCCTCAAACGGCGTTGCCGAGATCGACACATGCTGCACTTTTCTGCGCGCATCGATCACTTTATTGTTCGCCACCGCATACAGCCATGTGCGGAAACCTGCCTGCCCCGGCTGATATCCCGGCAGGGAGCGCAGCACCGCCACAAAAATGCTCTGCGTCAGATCCAGGGCATCCTCCTTGTTGCCCACCTGACGGTACACAAAGCGGTAGATTTCATCATAGTAAGCCCGGACCAGACAGTCCGCGGCCTCCCGAGACCCCCTGCGCTGGATCTGGCGGATCCATCTCTGCTCCTTGTCCACTCCCTCACCTCCTCCATACCTTCCCGGCAAAATCCAGGCGCACATCCTCTGAATACATCTCTCGATGTTTTCTGCATATATATTCGGATCCCGCAACCGGTTCGTTGCATCTTTTTTGAGAATTTTTGAATCAGACCTACCATTTAAACCCATTTCATTGTATAATAAGCCGGTATCGATTCAAATCTTTGACAGAAGATCTTGAAAGAAAATAAAAGAAAAGAGGAAATATTTTATGGCACAGAATCCAGTTGTCACGATCGAAATGAAAAACGGCGACCTCATCAAAGCAGAGCTTTATCCTGAGATCGCACCAAACACGGTCAATAATTTTATCAGCCTGATCAACAAGGGCTACTATAACGGACTGATCTTCCACAGAGTCATCAACGGCTTCATGATCCAGGGCGGCTGCCCCGAGGGAACCGGAATGGGCGGCCCCGGTTACTCGATCGCCGGAGAGTTTGCTCAGAACGGCTTTGAGAATGAATTAAAGCACACGCCCGGCGTACTCTCCATGGCAAGAAGCATGATGCCCGACTCCGCGGGAAGCCAGTTCTTCATCATGCACAAGACAAGCCCGCATCTGGACGGCGCTTATGCGGCGTTTGGAAAAGTGATTGAAGGACTGGATATCGTGGACAAGATCGCCACCACAAACACCGATTATTCCGACAGACCGCTGGAAGATCAGGTGATGAAAAGCGTTACGGTCGATACGTTCGGCGTAGAGTACCCGGAACCGGAGCGATGCTAATGCATCGCCGCTCCGGCGCATCATCATCTGACACGTTTTTAGCAATGTCAAAACCTGAAAAACTGTTTCAGATCCTCTATTGCACTCTTGACTGCGGTATTTCCCTGCCGGATCAGGGAATTGACAAGCCCGTTTCCGCTCGTATCTGCCCATTAAGTGTCATACTCGCCGCCATTGTCTATAAAAGACGTGATCGACCAGAGATTATAAATATCGGAACAGGAATCAAATGGAAAGCCCCTCAAATAAAATCAGCCTTGTCGATATAAAAGGCTTTCTGCTCCCTTATCCGATCAAAACACTGTACTCCTATATTGACCAAAATATTCCTATCCATACCTTCACCCCACGCATATCAATCACTTTATTATCATTATTCACAATGCAAACCTCAATCCCGCTGCACATACAGCATCCGCTTGAAAGATGATGTTTTATCGCTATCATTCTTCCTGGCATTCTTTATATACACCTCACTTCCACTTATATTATATGAAAATCTTAACCAGAAAACAACCTGTTTCGCATTTTGTATATAACATTTCAAAAGTTTCCGTAAGGGGTCTCTTTCGTTGTATGGAAAAGATTAAAATCCATACTCTTCACCACGCTTTCGCCTTTAACTTTTTCTTTTTCCTTTTTCCTTCGCCTTTTTCCCCTTTCTTTTGAGCGGTTAACGGAACCTCCCGTTCAATATCAAAAAATTCGTGGTTTTCTACACCCGCCCCTAATTCCTGCATACATTTCACAAGCGTTTCTTTGCCTATATTTTCATTCATGCCCTCCGCTTTCCCGCCATCCCTGCTTCCGGACAGATCCCCCGAAGCCTGTACGGGCAATAAAGCATCCTCCTGATTTTCCCTGATCACTTCTGTCTCTGCTTTTCTCATCGCTTCTGTTGTGATACACCCCGAAAAAATCAAAGCTATTTTGGCACAAACCGGCCCTATCATTTCATATAAAACAGAAGACGAAAGGATAATGGTCAGCAGTAATTTACCTTTTTCGCCGGGCAGCAGCCTCTCGCCCAGGAATGCAAGCCCAATTGCAACGCCCGCCTGTGGTATCAGAGCAAGCCCCATGTAATTTCTGATCTCTTTGCTTGTCTTTAAGAGCAGGCAGCTGATATACGTGCCCAGATATTTTCCAATGATGCGGACAATAAAATAGCTAATCCCAATGACACCAACTGTCTTCAGTGCGGAAACATCAAGGTTCATTCCTGATACGATGAAAAATATAGACATAACAGGCGGTGTAAAATTATTCAGCTGCTGGTATAATTTTTTGTCACGGGTCAGATTAATGTACGCCGCCCCAAATACCATACATGCCAGCAATGGAGATATATTATAGGATGCGCAAAGTCCCGAGATACCAATCAGCATGGCAATTGCCAGAATCAGCCTGTTGTCCTTGCTCCTTGCGGGAATAAGGAGTCTGCTTAAAAAATAACCGCAGAAAAACCCGAAAGCCAGTGCCATGATATTATATGCAATGGGCATTATGATCTCTTTTGCCGCAACACTCTGCCCGTTCGTGTTTCCTGCAGCCGCTGACACAATGCTGAATGCCATCAGACACACCACATCATCCAGTGCAACGATCTGTAAAAGCGTATCAACAAATTCTCCCTCTGCCTTGTATTGATTAATTGTCATCATCGTGCTGGCGGGGGCAGTCGCCGTTGCGATTGCCCCCAGTATCAGGGCAAACTCTATATCCAGCCCAAATACAACCCGGGAAAACACAGTGACAAGTACCCCTGCCATTAATGTCTCAAATAAGGTGATGACTATGATCCTGCTTCCCGTTCTCATAATAATCTCTTTTTTAAAAAACTTTCCTACATCAAAAGCAATAAATGCCAGGGCAAGGTCACTGACAAATCCCATATGGCTGATCATATCCATTGGAATCATGTCCAAACCGCACGGACCGATCAATATGCCAGCCAGTATATACCCGCTTACTTTGGGAAGATTTAACGTATTCGTAAGTCTTGTCATGATAAACCCGGCAAATAATATGACTGACAAAACCATAAGAACCTCCGTCCCCTCGTTTAATGCGTTCAAATATTCCTGCATTGTATACGCCTTTTCCTTTCTTGTAAATTTTTATATAACTTCTGCCATTTTCGATCTTTCAGATTTATTCAATAAATAATGCAAAATGCCTCGAAGGTATCTTCAAGGCATTTTTATAATGCACAGCCGAATATCTGTCAGCCCTTTACAGCTCCGCTGACACCTTCCACATAATACTTCTGTGTAGCCAAAAACAGCGCGCCTACCGGTATCGAGATAATGACGGCTCCCGCCGCAAAACTGCAGAACCACTGGTCAATATATTCTACTTCCAGCATCTGATACAGCCCTACTGCCACTGTATAGTAATCCCTGTGGGTTCCGCACAGTACCTTCGCCAGCATAAAATCCTTGAAAGGGCCGGCAAAAGATGTCAACAGCGTATAAACTACAACCGGCTTGCTCAGTGGCATGATAATCTTCGTGAGCACCTGCCAATTGCTGGCACCGTCCAGCTTGGCAGCTTCGTCCAGCGATGTGGACACTGTGTCGAAAAATCCTTTCGCGATATGATATCCGCAGCCTGCGCCCCCGGCGTAAACAGCGATCATGGCAACGAGCAGCATGGGGCCTGCCGTCCACCCGATCATTTTAACGATATAGTAAACAGCAATCATGGACATGAAACCCGGGAACAGATGAATGATCATGGCTGCATTCATCAAAGGCTTTCTGGCGCTAAAGCGCAATCTCGACAAAGTGTAAGCCACTGCTATTACAAAAAATGTAGAAATCAGACAGCTGGCTGTAGCAACCAAAAAGGTATTGAACAACATTTTCGGAAAATGAAACACCGAAAAATCCGTAAACAATTTGACATAATTATCGAATGTATAACTCGTGGGGAAGAAAGTGGAACTGTAGGATCCCTTCGTCCCGCGGAAACTGGTCAGGATGACCCACAGAATGGGAACCAGCCAGATTACGGACAGAGCGGCAAGCAGCACATGCGCAGCCGCCACGATCACTTTTTTCTTAAAAGGATACTTACTGAATTTAATCATCTGAATGCCTCCTCATTTCTGTTGGAAGCGCTGAACTTAAAAGTTATCAGCGATACGACAGCCAATGTCACAAAAGTCATGATACCAATCACTGCCCCCACATTATAATACTGATTTTCAATGGTCAGCTTGTACAGCCATGTGACCAGCAGATCCGTTTTGCCCGCAGTGGAATCCACAGACCGCGGCAGGCCCTGGGAAGTCAGGAAAATAACATTGAAATTATTTACATTCCCGGTAAAGGTAGTGATCAGGTACGGCATCATGATAAACATCATATAGGGCAGTGTAATCTTACGGAATGTCACAATCGGACCAGCTCCGTCCACGCGGGCAGCCTCATAAAGCTCCTGCGGAATATTCTGCAGAATACCCGTCACCTGGAGCAGCATGTAGGGGACACCCACCCATATATTGATCAGGATCACCGTCACCCGCGCCCATGTCGCGTTTGTAAAAAAAGGCAGCGATTCTTTCGCGCCCAGTATTCCCATATTGCGCAGCATAATGTTGACCGCGCCCTCCGGCTGCAGCATCGTACGCATGATCAGCAGCGTGACAAAGTGCGGGATTGCCACGGTCAGCACAAAGAAAAAACGCCACATCTTCTTCGCCCTGATTTCTTTCCAGTTGATAAAGAGCGCCAGGATCAGGCCGAAAAAATAGTTCGAAAAAGTGGCCACCAGCGCCCAGATCAACGTCCAGCCCAGCACCGGCCAGAAGGTTTTCCCAAGGCTTCCGCCAAGTCCGATCACACGCTTGAAGTTCTCAAGCCCCACCCAGTCAAAGAGAACCAACTTGCTGTTTTCCACGCTGTAGCTTGTAAAAGCCATGCTGATCATAAATACAAGGGGGAGTATCGTAAATACCAGCACCCCCAGTACAGGAAGCGACAGCAGGGTCAGATGCAGGTTTCCATTAAACAGCTCCTGCAATTCCTCCTTGAAGGAGGGAATCCTGCGCCCTTCCTTTTTCAGGCACTCTATCTTATATGCCTGCCGCAGGGAACTCCGCGCAAGCAAAATCAGCAGGACAACAACTGCCAGCGTGATGATTCCGAACAGAAGAATCAGCTGGGAACGATCCCCGTCCACATACTCATAAACACTCCTGGACTCATTCCAGACCTTCTGCTGCTCCAGCTCGCCCAGCGTGACCAGCATACCCAAGTTGTGAAGGCCAGTCTGAATCATATAAAAGATAATAGCAGCCTCCGCCGCAAGAAAGATCAGACCCTTTATAATCTGCCCCCCCGCCAGGCAGCCTGTGCCAAACACCAGTGCTGACAGACGTGTCAGCATGGATCCCTTTTTCAGGGCATCCGCGGCGGGGTATTTGTTTTCAAATTCTTTTTTCGATTTCCTCGTTTTCATCGTTGGAACCTCTTTTCCCGAAAAACTGCCGGCACATCACAACAATATGCCGGCAGAATCTATAATCTACCGTCGTCTGCACTTGTATCTCATTGTCAGGAGCCGACATCCTTATTCAAGTCCGGAAGAGTTCGCTGCCGCCTCGAAAGCCCGCAGTTTCTCTGACGCATTCTCCTTTGTGACAGCTCCGCTCAATATCTCTTTGCCAAAGCTCTCTGCCGGTGTCCAGAACCATGACATCTCCGTGAAGCTCATACGAGGCACCGCAATATTGGAAACCGTATAGCTGTCTACCATTACCACCTCGTCCGCCTGGATTTCTGCCGTGGCAAGATACTCGTCATAGCAGGGAACATAGCCGCGCTTCTCATAGTGATACTGCTCGCTGTCATAGCCTCCAAGGTAGAGCGCCAGTTCGATGGCAACCTGCGGATACTGCGTGGTCGACTTCACACCGATCCCCTTTGCAGAGTTGAACGGACGGAGCTGATAGTCCGTACCACCCACATTCACGGAAGGCAGCGGCGCTACGCCAAAATTATCTCCGAGAATTTCCTGTGTCTGTGCCGCCTGCCATGTGCCACAGAAATATGCATTCACAGTGCCCTCGCGCATCATGGAGATCGCGTCCTCAGGAGACACCGAGACAAAGTTTTCATTTTTAGCCAGATCGACCAGGTACTCTGTCATCGCAACGCCCTCGTCAGAGTAGAACTTAACGCCTGATTCACGATCCATACCGTCCTCGCCGAAGAAAGTACCACCCGCTCCGAGGAAGAAGCACGCATTGTAGAATCCGTTGTCCAGCTGGACGGAAATCTTTCCTTTCTCAAGCATCTTATTCATGGATTTGATGTCCTCCTCCGAGAATACGCTCTTGTCATAGTACATAAAGTATGTATTTGTTGTGAGAGGCACACCGTAAACACCGCCGTCCTCGTAGGTGAGAGACTTTACGAGCGTGGGCGAATAGTGTTGGTTCACCGTGTCAAGGTATTTGCCGCCCAGCTCCGCCAGAGCCTGTTCCTTGCAGAAATACTCCAGGTTCGTCGACGAAAACAGGAACACATCCGCAGCCGCCTCGAGATCGTTCAGAACCTGTTTTCTCGCATCGGACTCCGTGCATACGCCATACTCAAAGGTGATGTCCCAATTGGGATGCAGCTCGTTGAACTGCTCGCACATCGTCTGGAGCCATGCGCCGTACTCCTGATCCTGATCCTCCGAAGGCGCCCATACTTTCAGCGTACAGGTGACAGGATCCTCTTCCGCCTGCGCTTCCTGGGAAGACTCCTGCGGCGCTGCCGGGACGTTTGCGTCAGATTCACTCGAAGCCGCACTCTGTTCAGGGATACCGCTTTGTGCTGTGCCGGAGTTCCCGGCATCGTTTCCGCATGCTGCCAGTGAAAGTACCATGGCAGCGGACAAGGCAACACTTAATAATTTCTTTTTCATGTTCATTTCCTCCTAAATTGTAATAAAATTTTTCTTTTCAGAAATCTTGTCGCGGAATATCAGTGGAAATTTCTTTTTGTTTCTTTGATTTGTTTCGTTCACTTATTTCCTCGACCGTTCTAAAAATGATTTTAATTACGAAACCGTTTTCATTCCGTTATGTTTCGATTTTACTAAACTATTTGCTGAATGTCAATAGCTAAATTCAGTTTTTTCTTGTCATTTTGTATATATTAATTAATATATTGCTTTTCTATTTTGTCAATGTTATAATCAAATTCAAAGGATAACCTTTCAGAAAAAGAAAATTATTAAAAAACAGTCTTGTATTTCCGAAAATCAAAATATATTTTACGAAACATTTCTTTGTAACATTTCATATTACTTTTTATAAGGGATATCTATTGCGAAAAATAAGGAGGTATTGCAATGAAAGACATAAAGACCAATTTCCACACACACGTTCAGCGCTGCAGACACGCCGGAGGGACGGAGGAAGCGTATGTGCAGGCTGCTATCTCACTCGGATTCACTCAGCTGGGCTTTTCCGACCACGCTCCTTTCCCTGACAGGGACTTCGGCATGCGGATGCCTTTTTGCGAGCTGCAGGAATACCTGGACACGCTAAATGCGTTGACAGTCAAATATCAAACTGATATAATTTTATGGAAAGGCTTGGAAATTGAGTATTTGCCTGAATATCAGAATTATTATGAAGAGCTGCTGACCACATGGAAATTTGATTACCTGCTGATGGGAGAACATTTTTATAAAGACGCACAGGGCGCTAATGCCAATATTTACGGGCCGCTTCCCTCTACGGAACAGTTTCTCTTCTACGCGCATTCCGTCGCCGAAGGCATGAAAAGCGGCTTCTTTAAAGCGGTTGCACATCCCGACATATACATGCTGAACCACTTCGCATGGGATAAAAACTGTGAGAAGGCAGCCGATATCATCATCGATACCGCGGCTGCCACTGGCACTGTACTTGAATATAATGCCAACGGCTTCCGCCGCAAGCCGGAAAATTTTCCGGGCGGCATCCGTCATCCATACCCCTATGACACTTTCTGGAAAATAGCAGCACAGGCTCCTGTCAGAGTGATCGTAGGCTCAGACTGCCATAATATTCCAAGTCTGTGGGATGACTCTGTGGAACAGTCTTACGGACACCTGAGAGAATTGGGCATTGAGCCGATCACAGAACTTATACAAGGAGTCGAACAGAATGAACATACGCGATATCGCAAGACTTGCTAATGTGACCCCGGGCACCGTATCCAAGGTGCTGAACAACTATCCGGACATTAGCGAGGCCACCCGTCAGAATATATTAAAGATCATTGAGGAAAATCAATACACGCCCCGCAACAGCGCCCGTTTTCTCAAGCTGACCACCCAAATTCCCCAGATCGGATTAGCCATGGAGGGCATATGTGACTGGCTCCATCAATCTATGGCCAGGGCGCTCTCGATTCGTTTCCACAACGCGGATTATACGATCATGTCCTTCAACGACAATTACTATTCGCAGGACAAAACCGAGAAATTCCAGGAACTGCTCGCTTATATCAACGGGCACGACCTGACCGGCATGGTGTATTTCGGAGGCGATTTCAGAAATGTCCCCGCAAAATATTTTCGGTCCCTGCCCTGCCCCGTCATCTTCGTCAACACGGTCCTCCCTGACCAGATTGAAACGGAGACCTATTCGAGCGTCCAGGTAGACCACTACGGAACAGCAGCAAAACAGATGGAGTACCTGATCTCGAGGGGGCACCGCAATATCTGCATGCTCATTTCTTCCAGGGTCGACACCAGTGTCTACGGGATCCGTTGGAACGCTTACCAGGATGTGCTCCGGCAGCGGGGTCTCGAACACAATCTGCCCCATGTGGTAGAGAGCCATTATATCTGCTCAAATGTCTGTCCTGTGTTAACCGAATACTTAACACTGCATCCGGAAATTACCGCTGTCTGCTCTGCTGTGGATGTCGCGACGCCGGCGGCTGTCAGGGCAGTCAGCAATACCGGCAGAACGCCCGGAAAGGATGTCGCCATTATCAGTTTTGACGGCATGGAAGCCCTGCAGTACTGCATTCCCTCCATCACCACTTTCGAGCAGCCCCAGGCAGAGATGACAAACTACGTGTATGACCTGCTGCTGGGTCTGATCGACGGCAAAAGGCAGCATCTGCACATCACCTTTCAGGCCAAATTCCATGAAAACGAATCCTGTCCGCCGCTGTAATTGTAATTCTTTCGCCATCATCGAGATTATATTTCCAGTGGAACACAATCGGTTCTTCGTTTATTTCAGCAAAATAGTTGTAGATGCGATTCGTGAGTTCCTCTCTTCCCGGTACGGATTTTGTCTCCCTTTTGGTACTTGTCGTCTGACAGCCTTAAAAATTCAATGTATTCCTGCTGCCGTGCCTGTCTCTTTCTTCCACGGCCAGGAGCATCAAAGCGTGCGTTTTGTCGAGACCTGCTTTATCAGCAATTCAAATACACGTGCTTCCCGCTCCAACATGATCTGATTGAAATCATCCAGCTTCCCCTACTCGTGCCCGCGTGCAACAAAAAAAGCCCTGCAAAGGACTTTTTTTATCCAAACGACACTTTCCCCTCAAAATACGCCTTCTTACCTGTCAGTTCCTCCTGCATTTCCCTCGGCAGCAGTCCAAAGACCTCCTCGTATCCCAGATCTTCCAGCGGCGTCCCCAGAACAATATCCAGGATCTGCTCCTCGAACCAGTCCAGCCACAGCGAATCAAACAGCTTTCTGCTGTCAGTGAATGTCATCACGATCTCAAACCCCTCTGTTTCCCTGTAATACTGCAGTTTCACAAAACCGTATCTTCCGGCATCCACCACAACCACATCTGTCCAGTCATACATTTCCGCAAATGCGTCGACAACCCTGCGGCACCTTTCCCGCTCCTCATCCGTGATGTAAATGATCTGCTCCATAAAAACCTCCCCAGAAATGATCTCCACGATCCTATTATACCTGTCTGTGCCAAATCCCAAACATCCCTTTTGCCACAACCATGAATTTGTTTTCACTTTTTACCAGTATATTCTTTTTTGCGAAGATATTCAAGTGCCAGAATATAATTTATCCTAAAGTTAAATACTAATGCGATAAGCAGCTTCCATGAAGAAAAGGAGATCCCTGAAATGATCGTCTACTCCCCGTTTTGGGAAACATTGAAGAACTCAAATGAAAACTGGTACTCCCTGACCAACAACCACCATATATCAAGCAGCACGCTCCACCGTCTGAAACACAACAAGGACGTATCGACCAAAACGCTGAACGACCTGTGCAGGATCCTGGACTGCCAGATCAAGGATCTCGTCCTGTATGTTCCCTCTGACACCGACCAGAAACTATAAAAGGACAGCGGCCGCTGTCCTTTTATCATTGAAATATGAAGATTTCCTCGATCGGCGCATCGACTGCTCTCGAGATATCGATCGCAAGCTTCAGCGATGGGTTGTACTGCGCTTTTTCCAGACGCATGATCGTCTCCCGGCGCACGCCGACCATGACCGCCAGCTCCTCCTGAGTCAATTGTTTTAACTGTCTGTATGTTTTCAATCTGCATTCAAAATCCGGCACATCTACTCCTCACTTTCACAGATCCTTCCCCTCATGATCATACCGATACAGCAGATACTCGCCAAGGAACAGATCGAGCGCGATCGCAAGCGTGACCACGATCACAAACGCATTCAGCGAGTATTTCATGCCGCCCACAATACCACTTCCAAATAAAAGCAGCGCGGCAAATATGAGATTCACCGCTGTCCTGTGCGCGTTCAACTGTGCTCTCCTTTGGTTTTCCACATACCGTTCATCCATAAGGGTGTCCGACATCCTGCCCTCAAAGAAAAAGCCAAAGAATCCGAAAAATATGAACCGCAAAACCATCGCAGGATCCGTCCATGACCCCAAAAAGCCCAGAAACCCCAGAAACCCCAAAAAGCCTAACTTCGGATTCAGTTTTCTCGTGACATTCCTTTTCCGGTCGGAAACGGACAGGATCCCGATCAGAATGAACACATACAGCACCAGCAAAGCGACAGAAACGATCATCGGCAGATCCTTCGGCGTAAACTCATACGTCGAGAAGTCCATCGGTACAACAAGCCGCGACTCGTTGAACGCCACCGCATACCCTGTCGATGCCAGCAGTAGCAGCACACAGGCTGCGCCCGCACCGATCAGAACCTTTACTTTCTTTTTCATCGTGCACCTCCAAAAGTGATATATTTGTCTCTTTATGAGATAAATATATCACTTTATATCAGGAGTGTCAAGAAAAATATTCTTTCAGTTCAGTTCATCTCAATCCAGCTTCAGGATCAGCTCCAGGATCCGCCGCGCGCAGATCTCCATATCCTGCCGTTTCAGGATCCCTTTATCCAAGGCTTCCATCAGACGCTCCGGGAAACCGGTCGCCATCTTGACGTCATTTCCAGCCTGGACTTCCTTGTAGTGCTCACCGTTCGTCCACCAGTCCGTCGTCACCATGCCGTCGAAGCCCCACTCGCCGCGCAGGATATCCTCCAGCAGCTCCCTGTTCTCGGAAGCCCTGTGACCGTTCACGATATTGTAGGAGGACATGATCGACCACGGTTGTGCCTCCTTCACAATGATCTCAAACGCCCTTAGGTAAATCTCCCTGACGGCGCGCTCGGACGCCCGCGAATCGCTGTTCTTGCGGTTGGTCTCCTTGTTGTTGAGCGCAAAATGCTTCACTGACGCGCCGATATGATTACTCTGGATCCCGCGCACCATCGCCGCCGCAAGCTTACCGGCAAGGAACGGATCCTCCGAGTAATACTCAAAATTCCGGCCGCACAGAGGACTTCTGTGGATATTGACAGCCGGTGTCAGCCACACCGCGATATTGTTTTCCTTTACCTCCGCGCCGCCGGCCTCACCGACACGCTCCACAAGTTCCGCATTCCATGAGCACGCAAGCTGCGTCGCGCAGGGCCACGCCGTCGTATACACACTGCACTCCGGCGCGATGCGAAGCCCCGCAGGGCCGTCCGCCGTCATCACGTTCGGCACTCCGTAGTCGGGAAGATTTCCCCAGCCAAAAGTGTTTGCCACCCCTGTATTTGGCTGGCCGCCGAGCAGGTGTGCAAGATCCTCATCTGACAACTGTGCTACAAATTCATCGAGCGTGATCGTTCCATCCGCCACTTCCCGCAGGAAATGATGTTGCTGCGCCGCCGTGTTCGCCCACAGATGATAGCGCTTTCCCGCCCTCGCCGCAGGCGCAAATCCGTCCGTCTCCCCGACCGTCAGCGGGACAAGCTCATTGGCATCGGTATCGACGGGCTCCGCAAGCGGAAGCTCCTCATAGCTGCCGTCCGCAAGCATCCTCTTTTTCAGGCTTGACGGCGCACACTTTCTCGAGAGCTGCTTCACCACGATGTCCTCGTCAACCGCATACTGATACGTCAGCTCCGCCACATCGCGCACGGACACGCCGACGAAGAAACGATATGTCCCCTTTTCCAGCACGTAGGCAGACTCCCGGATCTTCCCCAGATCGTCGTACGACGCCATATCGTCCACACACCATGACAGGATCATACTCTGGCTTTCACCAGTCTGCAGCAGACGCGTCTTCTGGAATGCCGCAAGCTGCTTTGCCGGTTTGCCAAGCTTTCCCTGCGGTGCGCCAAAATACGCCTGCACAACCTCTTTTCCAGCGCGCTTTCCGACATTTGTGACCACGACAGGCACGTAGATCCTGCCGCCCTCCTCATACGCCGCACCTGCATTCAGCGAAAAATCCGTGTACGACAGCCCGTATCCAAACGGGTAATTGACCTTCTGGTACGCGTCGGGAATCGTCTCAAAATACCGGTAGCCCACATAAATATCCTCGACATAATCCACAAAACGCTCCGACTCATGAAAGCTCTCCGTGGACGGATAATCATCAAGCTCCCGCGCGAAGGTATCCACGAGCCTGCCGCTGGGATTTCCGTCGCCCATCACAAGTTCCGCCGCCGCCAGTCCTCCCTCGATGCCGCCCTGCCATGCCATCAGCACGGACTGGATCCGGTCATCGTCGTGGAACCAGCAGGAATCCACCATACCGCCGACATTCATGACAACGATCACTCTGTCAAAATTCGATGTGACTGTTTCCACCATCGCCTGCTCCGCATGCGTCAGGTTAAAATCCCCGTTCTCGAAGATCTCGGCAGACCGCCTCGCCATCGCATCCTCATTGGCAAACAGATTTTTATTCTCGGTGTCCACGATACTCTTTCTGTCCCATCCCTCGCCGGAAAAGCGGCAGATCGTGATCACCGCAGTGTCCGTGTATGCTCTTGCCTTCTTCACGAGCTCTGCAGGAACCTCCGGTTCGACCGTCATACCGGGAACACTGCCCTGCTGATACTGCGCCTTCACATTATCGCGGTAGAATGCGGAGAGCTCCTCGAATACGCTTACCTTGTCTTTGAGCAGCAAAAGCCCTTCATACAGGTTTCTCGCATACGAGACCGTCACCTCCCCGCTTCCGCCTCCGCCGCGCACATAGTCGAAGCTCGCCTTTCCAAACAGGGCGACCCTGCTCCCCTTTGCAAGCGGAAGCAGATCCCCGTCATTTTTTAAGAGCACCATGCCCTCCTTTGCCGCCTCCTTCGAGAGCGCGATGTGCGCCTTGCACGCCGTCACCTTCCCGCCGTTTTCCCCCAGCGCGATATTCGGCTGGTACATCACCCGTGTCCATTTTTGCATTTGCAGTTCCTCCTAATTTTCAATGATAAGGACCTGTGGAAAGATCACTGATGCATCCTGACTTATCGCATCGGTTCTTTTCCTGCAGCTCCTCTTCATTTTATCACAATCCTAAAAACATTGAAATACACATTTTCACTGCCGCGCCTGAATAAATCCTTTCGTCCGCCACTTCCCCGACTGCCACCGCAGAAACATGAAGACCGCGCGCACGCACTCATCACCTGCAATCCCTATGTACGCGCCCACTGCCAGCAGATCCAGATGGATCCCGAAGAACCATGTGCCGCCCACCATGCAGATGTACATGAAGACCACACCGATGATCGTCGTGTACAGCGCGTCGCCGCTGGTCTTCAGCGCCTGCCCGAAGACCAGGTTCGTCACGCGCCCCACCTCGAGCGCGATGTCGATCGTCATAAGCGTCCTCACCAGCGCGATCATCTCCGCATCGTCCGTGAACAGCCGAACCAGATGGTCCGATCCAAGCACAAACGCGGTCTCCAGCCCTGCCGCCACACAGATCCCGATAACTGCCGCCTTCTTCGTTCCCCGGTCGCACGCGTCAAAATCTCCCTCGCCGATCCGCCAGCCTGTCATGATGGCATTCGCCTGTGCCAGAGCCGCACCTGCACAGTAAGAAAAATTCGCGATCTGCACCGTATACGCCCTCGCGGTCACATTGAACCCGCTCTCATCCATCTGGTTCAGGAATCGGATCGTCAGCGTCATCGCCACATTGTAGAGCGCCGTCTCCAGTGCGGAAGGAAGCCCGACCTTGATGATCTGGGCAAAGACCTCCCTGTTTTTCAGCCGCTCGGAATGCTCCCCGGCATTGACCAGAAGCCTGGAGGCGATCATCACGATCAACAGATTCACAACCCTCGATATCACGGTGGCTGCCGCTACGCCCGCCACTCCAAAATGAAATACAAACAAAAATACAGCATTCAGGCACAGATTGAGTACGTTTGCAGCCACGGTTGCCGCCAGCGGCTGTTTCGTATGCCCAAAAGCCCTCAGATAGCTGGAAAAGATCGGGATCAGCGCATTCAGCAGGCAGGCTCCGCCCACGATCTTAAGATACGTCTTTGCATGTTCCATCAGAAGCGGCGCCACCCCCACAATCTCCAGAAAACGCTCCGAAAAGATGTACAGAAACGCAGAGAGCCCCACGCCGATCACCGCATTGAACACCACGCCCAGCTGCCTTGCCTGATAGGCGACGCCAAATCTCTTTGCCCCGATATACTGTGTCATCACCGCGATCATACCCGATGAGATGACATGAAACATGATGATAAAGATCCCGATATACGTGTTTGCCGTTCCCACCGCGCCGACTGCGCTGTCCCCCACTGTGGAGAGCATGATCGTGTCCACCATGCCCGCCAGCATCATGAACAGTGTTTCCAGCGCGATCGGTATATATAATTTCATAAAAGGTTTCATAACAGCCATCTCCCTCCGCTTCCACTTCCTATACTTGCATTGTACGCTTATCTGTGCTATAATTCTTGTAAAATAATCCTGCTTTTTTAACACAATCCTATTTAGCCGGAGGAATCCCATGGAATCCACACCAATACACGAGACCAAACTTCACGGAACCATCAATTTTCCCTACAGCGTCTACAAAGGGTGTATCCCTGCGTGGATCCGTTCATTTCCCCTGCACTGGCACGACGATTTCGAACTGATCTACTGCTCCCAGGGACAGATGCAGGTCACGCTGTGGGGGCAGGCACACACGCTCCATGCCGGCGATCTGATCATCATACTGCCCCACGCAGTCCACTCCATCGAACAGGGCGGCCAGCAAGACGGAGAATACTTCAACATCCTGTTTCACCCCACCCTGTTCAAAGGCACCGAAAATGATCCCTGCTACGACAAATACGTCCTTCCTTTCCTGAAAGACGAGCGAACCATGGAATGCTTTTATGCCAATGGCACCACTTTCAACCAGACGGTGACGCCATACATCCTGTCCCTGCTGGAACACCGGAAAGAGAGCTATACCGCCTATGAACTGATGGTCAAGTCCCATCTCTTCTTCCTGCTGCATCACATGAACCAGTGCAGTACTGCCGCCACCAGCGACAACAGCCACCTGCAGCTATCCTACAGCAGACTGAAAAACGCACTCTACTACGTACAGAAATTCTACGACTGCGACATCTCCATCAAAAAAGCCGCAGAACAGTGCGGCTTCTCAGAAAGTCATTTCATGAAATTATTCCGTGAACTGACAGGCATGAGCTTCAACGCCTATCTGGTGGATTACCGCCTGGAACTAGCCGCAAAGCAGCTGTCAGAGACAGACGGCAAGGTGATCGATATCATGGAAAACTGCGGCTTTCACAACCAGTCCTACTTCACCAGGGCCTTCCGGAAGAAATACCAGAAGACGCCGCTCCTGTACAGAAAGGCTGCGCGCTCAGACAGTCATTAACCTTCGATCCAGAACCGTTTGACAGGGCAGCCATCGACCTCGATGCTCTTTTCATAGATCCCGCCGTTGACTGTGATCACCCTCTCACTCGCCAGGTTTTCCTCATCGCAGGTGATCATTACTTTCCGTATGCCCAGATCCCTGCAATGCTGCAGATTCTGCCTTACCATTTCCTTCGCATACCCTTTGTTTCGTTCCGCGGGGCGCACATAATACCCCATATGTCCGCCCCATGCGCCTAATATCGGGTGGTTGATGTGATGGCGCAGATCGATCACCCCTACGATCCGATCATCACTTTCCCGCACTGCTATGTAGATATTGGAAGGCACTGTATCCGGCGGACATGTCTCCGCATTCCGATGTAACCGGATCGTATCGATCCACTCCCCCGCAGATGCACATTCCTCCAGATTCCCACACCCGGCAAACTTATCCTTGTCATCTGAATCCATAACCTCCTGCCGAAACTGCCAGATTTCCTTCTCATACGCCATCGTCGGCTCGATCAATCTGATATCGCTCATCTCCTCCCCCTCTCCGTTCTCGTCATTCACACATGCCGTCTTCTCCCGCAGCCGCATTGCCCCCTTCCACAGTACCTTTTCCAGCTCATACCGGTCCATTACCTCTTCCCGCAGGAAGACCTGATCCCAGTCCCCCCAAAATGTCTCGATATCATGGCCGTCAAAAAATCGTTTATATCCCCCATCCTCCATCTCATACAGATGATGCTCGATCTCCCTGCCCTTTCCGGCGCCGTGATTGACATCCCGCACAGAATTCACCCGAAAGAGAAGCATCCCGCCCGGCCGCAGCACTCTTTTGATCTCATCCAGGATCGCAAAAGTCCGATGCTCCGTAAAATAATGCAGCGACAAGTCACAGATGACCAGATCGGTGAGATCCTCTTCAAACGGCAGTCCCTCTGTCATATCGAAGCACACTGCCTTCTCAATCTCGGGAAAGTTCTTTTTAATATTCCGGATCGCATTTTGCGCATAATCACAGGCGATCACCCTTTTTCCGCGCTCGATCAGGTACAGCGTGTCATTACCGCTGCCGCACCCCAGATCGATGACCGGCGTCTCACAACCATCGATCACCGCCTCAAATGTATCGAGCCAGTCGTCATATCGGATCTGCGCCCTCTCACAATCGCTGTGTATCGCATTCCAGCCCGCCCTCGCTGATGCATTCGCCCTCACTTCCGCGTCCGGCACCTGCCTGCCCTTCAGCTCATTTGCCTGCGCCGTCTTTCTCATCCCAGCACCTCATTTCTTTCTTAACATTTTAGTCATCCCGCAAACGCACAAAACGGGTGCACCGAGATCTGCGTCACCTTTCCGTCCTCCTCGCTGAACCAGACACTGATATTGCCAAAACCATCGCCTGTGATCAGACAGTTTTCCGTCTCTCCATAGGGAGACGCATAGAAGCCATACGCCGTCAGTTTTTCCCACGCGCTGTCTGCGCTGATCCCGGGATACAGGCCAAAGATCGTCACATCCTCCACCTGCCCACCGTGATAATCCAACACCCCCGCATCCAGATGTGTAAAAGTAAAGACCTCCTGTCCCTTCCAGAAACCGTTCTTCTGATCCTTGAAATCCTCATAGGTCTGCCGGATCTCCACACCGTACCGCTCCGAAAGCAGATGCTCCGCCGCATCCAGATAAAATTCTCCTTCTCGTTCCTCTTCCTTCAATATCAGAAGTCCCAGATCCGCCTCCGCATCCGTGCGGCTCCCAGTCCCATCCGCTATCATTCTCAGATAAGCAGGCGTAAGATCTGCAAAGGATCCATATTCCATTGGCAGATGATCGATCACGACCTCATCCGCGCCTTCCATAAGAGACTGATACCATGTCTCATACTCCGCCTCATTATATTTGTAATCCGAGACCTCATAGGAAGTCTCCGCTCCCTTCTGAATATTGTAGAGCACCCCGTCGCCGTCGCTGTCCAGCTCATCTGGAAATTCCTGCCCGTTCATACGTTCCGCAATATTTTTATTCCAGGTCCCCACATAACCCGCCTGTACATACGTGTCGCTGTCCGCCTGATACTGATACAGGGTAAAAGGCCAGAATTCCCCGCTTGTGTGATTGTGGGAAGCCTCCGCCCGAATGATACCATTATCATAAAAGGTAAGCGCCGGAAATTCAGTGAGTTCCCGCTTCAACTGCCCGGCCGCCGGGTCATATCCATATACGATCGTCTCCATACCTGCCATATTGGCATTGGAATAACAGACAATGAGCTCCTCCATGCCATCCCCGTCAATATCCGTGATGGCGAATTCATTGTCCCGCATCTCCCCGAAACCCGCGTCAAGCTGTGATGTGTCCAGTTCCCCGTCCGGCAGCCGCCGCGCCGCCACGATCTGCGAAAGTACACCGCTGTAAATATGTCTGACCTGCGCCTGCAAAAGCGCCTGTGAACTTTCATCAAAATCTTCCCCGTTCTCCGACTCAGGCGTTCCTGCTGCACCGGAGTCTCCAACCGCCTCTTTGCCCTCCGCCGGCTGCTCCGTTTCTGCGGGCTGTGCACTCTCCTTTGCCGGTCTTTCCGCACTGCATCCAGTAAGGACAAGTACACCGGCACAAACCACCGCGAAAACCTTCCTGCCTGCCGCTCTCATATCATTCTTTTTCATCACAATCCTCATTTCCGCACTGCCTTATCTCCCAATTGAGCAGGAGACTAACCTTTTCCCATAGATATCATATACTATCCACACCATAATTGCAATAAACTGTTTTCACTCTTGTATTATCCGGGCATATACACTAAAATAAGAATGAACCTGCCCGCACACAGGGTGTATACAGCAAAGCAGCTACATTCATAAAAAACTGACATACGAGGAGTGATATCATGACACTAAAGGAACTTGAGATCGGAAGATCCGCTGTCGTCAAGAATGTCGGCGGCGAAGGCGCCCTGAGGCAGCATTTTCTGGATATGGGCGTGATCCCCGGCGCAGAAGTCACCGTGGTAAAACTTGCACCGATGGGCGATCCCATCGAGCTGCGCATTCACGGATACGAGCTCACGCTCCGTCTCGCCGATGCCGCACAGATCACCGTAGAACCCATCCTGTCCGGTACAAAGTCTGAAAAAAGGGCGCAAAAAAAGACGCCGCATCCCGGTCTGGGCGAGGAAGGCATCTTTCATCCAAAGGGCAGCGGCGACCCCCTCCCGGACGGAACGCCACTGACCTTTGCGCTGGTAGGCAACCAGAACTGCGGCAAGACCACATTATTTAACCAGCTGACCGGCTCCAAGCAGCACGTCGGGAACTTCCCGGGCGTCACCGTAGACCGAAAAGACGGTGCGATACGCGGCTATTCTGACACTGAGATCACCGACCTTCCGGGGATCTATTCGATGTCCCCCTACACCAATGAGGAGCTGGTATCCCGTGATTTTGTGCTGAACGAACATCCAAAAGGCATCATCAACATTGTCGATGCCACAAACATTGAACGCAACCTGTATCTCACCATGCAGCTCCTCGAAATGAACGTCCCCACGGTGCTGGCGCTGAACATGATGGACGAAATGGCCGGAAACGGCGGAACCGTCGATGTAAACGCCATGGAATCCATGCTCGGCGTCCCCGTCGTTCCGATCTCAGCCGCCAAAAACCAGGGTGTGGACGAGCTGATCACGCATGCCCTCCATGTCGCCAGATATCAGGAAAGACCGCTCCGTCAGGATTTCTGCGACCAGAACGACAACGGCGGCGCCGTACACCGCTGTCTCCATGCAGTCGTACATCTGATCGAGGATCACGCCACACAGGCAGGACTTCCCGTCCGTTTTGCCGCGAGCAAGATCATCGAGGGAGACAGCCTGATCCTCGACCGCCTGAAACTCGACCAGAACGAGACAGAAATGCTGGAACACATCATCCTCCAGATGGAGAAGGAGCGCGGATTAGACCGCAGCGCCGCCATGGCGGACATGCGCTTTGCCTACATCCGCAAGATCTGTGACCAATGCGTCACGAAGCCGCACGAGAGCAGGGAACACCTGCGCAGCCAGAAGCTTGACCGCATCCTGACTGGCAAGTACACAGCCATTCCAGTATTCATCGCGATCATGGGGCTTGTCTTTTTCCTCACCTTTAACGTGATAGGTGCATTCCTGCAGGATCTGTTGGCCAGCGGCATCGAACTGCTGACCGGCACGATTGACGATGCCATGACCGCCGGCAATGTCAACGGCACAGTCCACAGCCTGATCATCGATGGCATCTTTGAAGGCGTCGGCAGCGTTCTCAGTTTCCTGCCCATCATCGTGACCATGTTCTTCTTCCTCTCCATGCTGGAGGACAGCGGATACATCGCACGCGTTGCCTTCTTTATGGACAAGCTGCTCCGGAAGATCGGTTTGTCGGGCCGCAGCATCGTGCCCATGCTGATCGGCTTTGGCTGCACTGTCCCAGCCGTCATGTCCACGCGCACCCTGCCGAGCGAGCGCGACCGCAAGATGACGATCCTGCTCACGCCGTTTATGAGCTGTACCGCCAAACTGCCCATATATGCCTTTTTTGTAAATGCCTTCTTCCCCCGCCAGGGCGGGCTGATCATGACAGGCTTGTATTTATTCGGTATCCTGACAGGAATCCTCGTGGCGCTCCTCCTCAAAAAGACACTGTTCAGAGGCGAAGCCGTGCCCTTTGTCATGGAACTGCCAAACTATCGTCTGCCCGGCGCCCGCAACGTGCTGCTGCTCTTATGGGAAAAAGCAAAGGATTTCCTGCAGAGAGCCTTCTCCGTCATACTGATCGCTACGATCGTCGTATGGTTCCTGCAGAGCTTTGATTTTCATTTCAATATGGTCGCAGACTCACACGACAGCATTCTGGCGGCGATATCCGGTCTGCTCGTACCGCTGTTCAGACCGCTTGGCCTGGACGACTGGCGGATCTGCACCGCACTGATCAGCGGCTTCATGGCAAAGGAAAGTGTCGTCTCCGTGCTGGAAGTCCTGTTTGACGCAGAGGGCGGTGTCACGGCTGTCATAGGCTCACTGGCCGCCGCCTCCCTGCTTGTATTCAGCCTGCTGTACACCCCCTGCGTGGCTGCCATCGCTTCGATCAAAAGAGAATTGGGCTATAAATGGGCGGTCTGCGTCGTTGTCTGGCAATGTGCCATCGCCTGGATCGCAGCCCTGCTGGTGCGCCTGGCCGGACTGATCATATAGCACGTAGACAAAAAGGGCACAGCTTTCGCCATACCCTCTGTCACACTCAGGAACTGTCCATTAATAACTTGTGCATTTGAATTAAGTTATTTTCGGACAGTTCCTAGGCCATCCCGTTTACCGTCTTGTACTTATACAGCATCTCCGCGTGATTCTGTTCCTCGACCTGGATATCTGCGAGGAGCTTGCGCATGTTGGAGTCCTTGAAGCAGAATACATTTGTATTATACTCAGACGAGACAAGCTTCTCTGACACGATGCAGTCTGTCGCCAGAAAATTGTCCGTCTTCTTGTCCTCGGAGTCACTCATTCTGTCATACGTCGCCTTGGGACTGTAATTCCTGCCATCGGAATCATTGCAGTCGCATGACGGAACAGTGCCACCGAGCACCTGCTGCAGGGAATTGTAGTGCTCCTGCTCCTTGTTTTGCAGCGTCTTGAACAGATCCTTCAAGACCATGTCCTTCGCCTCACCGGAGTAGCGCTGATACTTCTCGATACAGGTCTGTTCCTGTGTCTGCAGATCCTTGACTGTCGCGATTTCTTTCTCTGTTAAGATCATAATTTCCTCCATTCCTTATACATTTCATGTTAATTGTTATATACATTTAGTAGTATTGGAAAAGAAAGAAAATTTTATTCATCTATTATCTTCGCGGCCAGATGATGACAGAATTTTTCAAAAAACAATAAAAGAATGTAAGATTCCCCTCCCTCAAAACGGATTGTATGCTATAAGGATCTGTATCAGTTATTTTTCTGCAGCTCCTATAATAAAAAAGAAAACAAGGAGTATTATGAAAGCAAATGAAACAAATTTTATCGCGCTCATCAGACAGAAGCGCGAGGAAGGTATCCTCTACGTCATCGACACCTACGGCGGTTATCTGCACGCCATCGTCCGGCAGCGTCTGTCCGCGCTGCCAGACCAGATCGATGAGTGCATGAATGACATTTTTCTGGGAATCTGGAAAAACATTGACAGCTATGATGCGGACAAGGGCAGCTTCCAAAACTGGATCGCAGGAATCGCACGGCTCGAAGCGATCGATTGCCTGCGCAGGGCAGGCCGCGAACACCAGCTGATAAGCCTGGACAGCTGTCTCGAACGATCCTGTGACATCCTGTCCTGCACAGACGAACCAATGCCGTCGTTTCTAGACAGAGAGTTGTCTGCGGAAACGGAAGAGCTTCTGTCCTGTCTCAATGCCAAGGACCGTGAACTGTTCTACCGCATATACGGAAACGAGGAAAATCCAGAGCAGGTCAGCTCCGAGCTGGGCATGACCAGGGACAACCTGTATGTAAGACTTTTCCGCGGGAAAAAGAAAATGCGCAGCTATGCCGCCAAAAGAAAGGGGTAATGGAACATGAAAAAAGAATGGTACAGCTTTGCAAACAGGCTCACTCTGCCCGCCGGGGATCCCGGACTCAAATGTGCAGAACTCGATGAACTGACAAAAAAACAGTACGAACGCAGTATCCTCGACGCCATCCGACAGGAAAAGCAGGAGACACGCAGTAACTCCAGATTCCCCGTCAGCTCAGGACGCAGAGGTGTTGCCGCCGCTGCTGTATGCCTCGTCCTGCTCGTCCCGGTCATGGTCTTTCACGAGGAGGCTCACGCGGCGGTCACACACATTGCCTACAGTCTTAGAGACGCACTCGGACTGAAGAGCGACATCTCACAGTACACGGAAATCATAGACACTCCCATCAGCGACAAGGGATACGTGGTGACATTGCAGGAAGCAGCCGCCGCGCCGCAAAAGCTTGTCATCAGTTACACCGTACAGCGTGAGGATGGACAGCCAGTTCCAGACACCTTCAGTCTGGACGGAGCGCTGTCTGTAAACGGTAAAGCGATTCACAGCGGCGCGAGTGGCAGTGCCGGATTTCTGGATCCTGAAAACAAGATCCTGGGAATAAACATGTCCTACGACGTGTCTGATATCGACCTTTCTGACGAGAACACCTATGAGATCAGCTTCTCCGCCTTCAATTCATCCACCGCCGAAGACGACATTGGCGGACACTGGGTCTTCAGATTCAAGGCAGACGGCACAGAACTTTTTGCCAATACCAGGATCATGGAACTCCAAAACGAGTTTGTACTGCCAGATGGAAGGGTAGTCACTCTTGTCACATTTTCCGACAATCCGCTGGAGCAGCAGCTCTCCTACACGATCTCCGATACTAAGGGAAATGACATTCTTCTGAAACTGACTGCCACAGACGAACAGGGGCGAACCGCAGTGTTTTCCGTCAGCCGCAGCAGCGGCAGCGAAGGATGCATGATCAATGAGACGCTCATCAAAGATGGAAGGATCCCTGCAGATGCCAAAACAGTCACTGCCACCCTGTACGCCAGAGAGCTTCCGAAGGAGAGCGGAAAGGAACCAGACGATTATGCACAGATCGGGGAGCCAGTCACCTGGGATCTGTCAGCACTGGTGCCCTATCCAGACAGAAATTAGACTTGTAAGCTGCTCGCTCTGCGCCAGTCCAATGATGCAAAGAAGGCGGTTCTCAGATCAAGATCTCCGCCCGTGTTCCCCTGCCCTGCTCGGAAGTGAGCACAAACTGGTGCCCCAGCCGATCGAGTATCGCCCTGCACAGATACAGCCCGATCCCTGTTGAATACTGGTCACTATGTCCATTGTAGCCGGTGTAGCCCATCTCACATACACGGGGAAGGTCCTCCGCACGGATCCCGATACCCGTATCTTCTATTATAATGCGGGCGGTGCGCACATGATCCTTTGCCCTCCCTGTCCCCCTGCTGCCATCCGGCGGCTGCACAGCTGCGGTCACCTCGATCGTGACGCCGCCCTGCTTTGTGTATTTGACCGCGTTGGACAAAAGCTGGTCGATCACAAATCCCAGCCATTTCTTATCCGTGACCGCCGAAATATCCTGCGGCACATACGTCAGTCGAAGCTGTTTGTGGATAAACTGTTTCGCATACTTGTAAATGGACGGCTTGACCGCCTCATTGAGCAGCACACGCTCAAACACAAAATCATTTGTCTGTGCCCCAAGGCGTGTGTACTGCAGCGCCATGTCGACATACTGCTCGATCCGGAAGATCTCATTCTGCTTTTGCTGCACGTTCATGATGCGCATGTCATTTTCTGCTATGTCATCATCAAGACACGCGTTCATCTCCTCGTCCATCAAAAGCTTCAGCGCGGCGATCGGCGTCTTGATCTGATGCACCCACATGGAATAATACTCCGAAAGATCCTGCTGCCGGCTCATCATCTCCCTCTGCAGCCTGTCCTTTTCCTGTGCGACCGCGCGGATACACTCCTGGTACTGCTTCTCGTACATGTATTCAGGCGCCTTCATATCGCACGGTATTGCCGCGATGTTTGCCTGCATCTGTTCCAACTGCCGGAAACTCTCGCGATGCCTGCCATACCCGACCAGTACCGCCGCGGCTGCGACAAACCCGCACAGGAGCATTCCATACCCGATCTCATAAAACGGAATCCCGTTCAGGAGCATTGTCCCCGTCATCACCAGCGCGATGAACACGATCACCGCAAGCCATCTTATATTTTCAGCAAAATATGCCCTGAAATTTTTCATGAGCGGTTTTCATTCCTTCCCTCACGCGATCCAATGCGATATCCGATAGACTTCTTCGTCTGTATAAAATCTACCAGTCCCACACCTTCCAGCTTCCTGCGCAGACGGTTCACATTTACCGACAGGGTGTTCTCGTCCACATAGCTGTCACTCTCCCAGAGTCTTGTCATCAGCGTATCCCTTGCCACGACCTTCTCCTTGTTCTCCATCAGCACCTGCAGAATACGCAGCTCATTCCTGGTGAGTTCCAGCTTCTCACCGCCGTATGTCAGCGTCGCCTCCGTCAGATTCAGCATCGCCCCCATATGTTCCAGCACCGTGCTCTGGCTCACGAAGTCATAGCTCCTGCGCAGCATCGCCTGGATCTTCACGGTCAGCACATCCAGGTCAAACGGTTTCGCGATAAAATCGTCCCCGCCCATATTCACCGCCATGACAATGTTCATATTGTCAGCCGCCGAGGACAGAAAGATGATCGGCACCTTGGAAACCCTGCGGATCTCACTGCACCAGTGATAGCCGTTGAAAAACGGCAGTTTGATATCCATCAGCACCAACTGCGGCGATGCGCTGGCATACTCCGCCATGATATTCGAGAAGTCCCCCGCACAGACCACATCGTAATCCCAGCTCTCCAGATGGCGCTTTAAGCTGCCCGCGATCATCTCATCATCTTCCACGATCAATATCCTGTACATTGCCCCACTCTCCATTTTTCAATATCAGATCACTATCTCACCCAGACAAACGCATCTGCCCGCTGCGCCTGTTGGCAGCATCATCTGCAGACCACCTTGCAGCTTTTTTTGTAACATGCCACGGCGTAGATATAGATCGTCTCCATACATTCCTGCTGCAGAAAATCAATATACTTTTTCTCATCGATCTGCCGGAATGCCTCGTCGCAGGCATCATCAAAGGCGCCGTTCTCCGCGTATTTGAGCTCGATGGCACAGCCGATCCTGTCCCCCGGCACCATCAGCAGGATATCGCAGTAGCCAAGCCCCGATTCCTGGTTGGAACGGATCACCCAGCCGCTGTCGCACTGCAGGATCCCGAGGAGCATGCCGTGATAGAAATTCTCTTTCATCTCTTTTTTGACAAAAGTGTCCCGTATGCTGATCGTCCTGCTCATGTAGGAGTTGAACAGCTCCTGGATCTTCGGAGCATCACCTGTCCGGACGGCACCGCAGAACGCCTGCCATTTCGGAATGTCCCTGCGGACATTGACATTGTACCAGGACTGTATCTTGTCGCGGTAGATCTGCAAAACCTCTTTGTTGGGAATGACCAGTCTGTAAAGGTCACTGTCCGTCTCCTTGTCTGCCTTCGTCAAATAACCTGCGGCGTAGAGCACACTCCACAGATATGTCTCCCTGACGGTGAGATCCTCGTCATCCAGATCCGTGTAGGTCAGTTCCGGTATGATGCGCTGCTCGATCGCTTCCCCCGAGATCAGCAGTTCGATCTGTCCTTTTGCCGTCTCGGACGCCATGGACAGGATATCCTGTATGATGTAGTTGCTGCTGCTGTTTGCCCAGAACGCCTCTGGTCTGTGCTTTTTGTCTGCAAGCAGTTTTTTACAATGATTGATCACATCCCATGGGCAATATATTTCCTGTTTCCCAAAGTGATAACCGTCATACCATTCCCTGATCTGTCCATAGAATGCATCCAGTTCATAGTATTGTAAGAAATCTTTTACTTCAGTATCTGTAAATCCAAAATACTGTGCAAAACTGATATCCGAAATGGTATCCACATTAAAATTATTCAGACCAGTAAAGATACTTTCCTTAGCGATCCGCAGACAGCCCGTGATCACTGCCGCCTGCAGATATTCATTTGTCTTCAGGGCACTGCCAAAAAAAGCCCTGATATGGCTGACCATCTCTCTGTAATAACCGTTCTGATACGCCTTGTCGAGCGGCACGTCATACTCGTCGATGAGAATGATCACCTTCTGGCCAAAGTGCTTATACAGCAGCTCTGAAAATGCAGCGAGGCTTTCCTCCTGCGTCTGCTCATCCAGATCCGGACCCAAAAATGATTTCATATAGTCCTTGTCGAACGCGGACAGGCTGCCGCTGTCGAGCAGAAACTGGAGTCTGCGTGCCTCCCGCCTGATGATCCCGCCCATTTTCTTTACTGCGGATTCATACGTCATACCGTCGATATCCTTCAGTGAGATGGATATGACAGGGTATTTTCCCATATGCTTTTCACAGAGCGCCTTGTCCTGCATGATCTCGAGCCCCTCAAAATACGAGGCGTCCGCCCCGATCTCAAAAAAGGTTTTGAGCATATCCATATTGAGGGATTTCCCAAAGCGGCGCGGTCTTGTAAACAGGTTGACAGCGCCCCATGAGTGGATCAGATCCCGTATCATGCCCGTCTTATCGATGTAATAATAATCTTCGTCGCGGATTTTCTTGAAAAATTCAACGCCGATCGGTAATTTTTTCTTCGTATGATCCATTCCTTCCCTCCTGTGTGCTCACACATTTTCCTTAAATTTCCTCAGAATGCGCTGTATGCTTTTCTCAGACAAAAAATATTTGCAGGCCAGTTCTCCTGTGCTGCCTCCTGCAAGATGATCCTCATAAATCTGTCTGTCGCGCTGCAGGAGTTCCTGTTTGATCTGCGTGCCTGTTCCCCATGCCTGTCTGTGTGACGACTTGCGCGGGATATAAATATTCTTTCCGTCAACATACTGCTGTATCAATTCTATGATCTCAATGGGCAGAATTTCTTCTGCTCTTATATAGCCCATGTCTGCCTCCCAAACGATTATATTATATATAATGGAAAGCATTGGCTATAACAACTTTTCAATCGCGATAGCCAGTGCTATGCAGACATAACATATCGTTTCATAAACAAATCCCCCTTTCCCATTTTCACATCGATGGTCAAACAGTAACAATTCCGGTCTCCCAAATGAAAATCTAAAGCGTGTCTGACCAATGATCCATTTCGTTCTGCCTTCTACTGTCCAATATCATTATCATACCACATATACACACATGCTTCTACTTATTTGCATAAGTTTCCCCGTTTTTCTTTTTGGATAAAACAAAATATAATGGAATTGCGAATGGGCTTGTGATAGAATAGGGACATTAAGGAACTGTAAAGAATTAACATACAGGAGTCAACATCCATGAATCAAACCTCAGATAACAAAGTCCTGCTGATCGGGATCAACGCCAAATACATCCACTCCAATCCAGCCGTCTACAGCCTGAAAGCCTATGCTGACAAGTATTACCCCGACCGCCCTGACGGCTGTGCGCTCGGGATCGCAGAGTACACGATCAACCAGCCGACGGGCGCGATCCTGGCTGATATATACCAGAAAAGACCGCAGGTGGCAGCCTTCTCATGCTATATCTGGAATTGGGATCTGGTGCAGGAGCTGCTCGCAGAACTGCCCAAGCTGCTGCCTGAAACCGCTCTCTGGCTCGGCGGCCCAGAAGTTTCTTTTCATGCGCAGGAACTGTTCCAGGCGTTCCCCCAGCTTACAGGAATCATGGTCGGCGAGGGCGAAGCGACCTTTCTGGAGCTATTAAAATATTATTGGGAACATACCACGGCACTGCAAGGGATAAAAGGCATTGTCTGCAAGGAAGGTTTCACAGGGGAACGCGTGCTGACAGACATTGACAGGCTTCCTTTTTTCTATTCTGATACTGACATGCCTGCCACTTTTAAAAACCGCATTCTCTACTATGAATCCCAGCGCGGCTGTCCGTTTCAGTGCGCTTACTGCCTCTCATCGATCGACAGGAAAGTCCGCCTGCGCAGCATCAAAACAGTATTGTCAGAGCTGCAGTATTTCCTTGACAACAATGCAGCGCAGGTAAAGTTCATCGACCGCACCTTTAACTGCAATGAACAACATGCCCTCTCCATATGGAAATTTTTACTGGAAAATGACAATGGCGTCACAAATTTTCACTTTGAGATCGCCGCAGACCTGCTGACAGCCAGCCAGCTTGAAGTGATGCGCGGTATGCGCCCCGGACTGATCCAACTGGAGATCGGAGTACAGTCCACCAACGAGGATACGCTGAGGGCGGTCAACCGCCATATGGACATTGACGCACTCCTCAAAACAGTGTCAGCGATCCGCAGCTTCCAGAATATCCACCAGCACCTCGACCTGATCGCCGGTCTCCCGCACGAAGATCTCGGCAGCTTTGCCCGCTCATTTAACGATGTTTATGCCATGGCGCCAGATCAGCTCCAGCTCGGATTTCTGAAAGTCTTAAAAGGTTCCCCGATCGAACAGCGCGCCGGGGAATACGGCATTGTCTACAGCTCCAGGCCGCCTTACGAAGTGCTGTATACCAGATGGCTTGGATTTGATGATATACTGAAATTAAAGGGTATCGAGGAAATGGTTGAGATCTACTATAATTCCGGCCAGTTTACCCACACCCTTCCTGTCCTGATCCGGCAGTTTGCCTCGCCCTTCCATATGTACGGAGCGCTCGCGGACTACTACCGCGCAAACGGCTATATGACCAGCACACCCTCGCGGATCTACCGCTATCAGGTGCTGCTGGACTTCGCATGCTCCGCCGCATCGGACAAGCGTGCTCTTTTTGTCGAGCTTCTGACCTTTGACTTATATCTGCGCGAGAACCTGAAAAGCCGCCCCGCTTTCGCACAGGAAAATATCATGGAGAAGGATCCCGCCGAAAAGCAAAGATTGCGCCGATTCTTCGAACAAGAGAAACAGACGCATGATCATCTAAACGGCTATGAGGGCTGCACATCCGTGCAGCTTCTGCGCATGACGCACGTTGAGCGGTTCACTTTCCCAGTGTGGAAGACATGCGCTGCAGAACGCACCACCCGGCTGGAAAGTCCTGTCCATGTCCTGTTTGATTACAGGAACCGCAATGCGCTGACACACGACGCAGCGTATTTTACCATAACTTTATAACACGACTTTACAAATAGAAAAAGGAGATGCACACTATCATGAAGATCACTTTGAGAGAACGGACTGCCGAGACCACAGCAATCTATTTCAGAAAAGCCAGCACACCGCAGATCCGCCGCACGCTTCCCCAAAAGGCGAAGACCCTGGCGGAAGCGCTCGAAGATTACGAAGCGACACTCCTTCCTGGCGCGGCGAGCTACGGCAGGACGATCTGGGCCGACGACATATATGTCGGGGACATCTGGTGCTATGGGATCCAATCTGACAGTGTTCCGAATGCCATGATCAGCTATTGCATTTTTGAATCCGATCATTGGAAAAAAGGGATCGCAACAGAAGCGACACGGTTGTTCCTGCTGGAGATCATACCCAAATATGACCTGCACACCATCGGCGCCTTCACCTACGCCGACAACCTTCCTTCTGTCAAAGTGCTGGAAAAAAATCATTTTACCATGGTGGAAGCGTTTGTGGAAGACGGCGTTTCCTCAGAATATTATGAGTTCAACAGTTCCCTGTAAACCCGCATGACATTCCGCCACAGAATGTTCTCGATCTCTGTGCCTGTAAAATGCTGTCTCTCAAGCTCGTCAGCAAGCCTGTGCATCTGGGAGCAGTCCCGTATCTCAAGCTCCCCGCTGATGCCGTCAAAATCAGAACCAAGCCCAAGACACCCGCTGCCGCCTACATTGAGTATGTGGCGCGCATGTGCCGCCATCCGTGCCACTGTGGAATGACTGTCGTTCGTCTCATTCAGAAAGCAGCCATAAAAATTCAACCCTATGACGCCTCCCCGCCCGGCGATCGTCCTGATCATATCGTCCGTGAGATTTCTGCAATGTCCGCACAGCGCGCGCGCATTGGAATGGCTTGCCACAAACGGCCTCCCCGTGTTCCGCGCGATGTCCCAAAAACCTGCGTCCGACAGGTGTGAAACGTCAATGATGATGCCGAGCTCCTCCATTCTTTCGATGAACAAAAATCCTTTCTCTGTCAATCCATTCGAGCTGTCAAACAAACAGAATCCCCTGTCATTTCCGGCACTTTTTCCTGACTGTGTATCTCTTATAAATATATTAGGACTTGCAAGCTCATTGGGATAATTCCAGGTCAGTGTCATCATGCGCGCCCCAAGCTGATATAGCTTCTCGAGATTTGCGATCTCTCCCTTACAGCAGCCCCCCTCCTCGATCGTCATAAGCGCGGACATTTTTCCCTGTCGTTCATTTTCAAGGATCTCATCATACGTCTTTATGACACGAATGTCCTTTTTGTTCTTCTCCATCTCGTCCTGAAATACATCGATCAGCTCCAGCACACAGGCAAACGGATCCAGTCCCGTTTTCAAGTCCACGTACATGGCAAAATTCTGCAGCAGGTAACCGGACTGTCTCATCTTTCGGATATCGACATGCAGATCATTCCGGGAAAGCTGCTGCGGACTGCCGCCTTCCCCCGAATCAGCACATGTCCCGGAAATACACCGTCTCCTGCTCTCCCAGATCTCCGATATCGTATCACAGTGCATGTCGGCTATCTTCATCGCATACTCCTCTTTTCCTCATTCCCCTTCTCCCGTTCAGCGTACACTGACCGGCAGTCATCTGCTCTATACTATTTCTCCGCCTGGCGGTTTATGCCTGCCGGATCCCACTCATTTTCATCTCTCCAAAAGGACTCGATCTCCCGCAGCTCGTCCGCCGAGAGGATATCCTGCCGCAGCAGGGTCGACACGAGATTTCTGACATTTCCCCCGTAGACCTTATCGAGAAAGCTGTGCGTCTGCATTGCCTGATATTCCGCTTCCGTCACCAAAGCCACATACTCGTTGCGCCTGCCTATTTTCCTGACCTTTAAAAACCGTTTTTCCACCAGCCGGGAGAGCAGGGTGAGCACGGTGTTGTTCTTCCACTCGTTCTTTTCCTTTTCCAGCTCCTCCATGATGAGAGCGTACAGTGCCGCCCCTCCATTCTTCCAGATGATCTTCATCAGTACCAGTTCGGACTCCGAAACCTGCTGCGCCATATTGTCCTCCTTCCAAAAGCCTATATTAACATTGTGTAGGTACTTATATATTAACACTACGTAGGTAATAATGCAATACCTTCCACAAAAATTTATTAAAAACACTTGACTGTACAGTTACTGTACGGAATATGATGAAGTTGTCAGGAAAAAACACAGAACTACATAGAAAAGGAGAAAATAACATGAAGAGAAAGAAATGGATCGGAATCACAATCGGCACGATCGCTGTTCTGACAGGCGTGGTCCTCGTCTGTTTTGGAGGAAAGATAAAAACAATCTACGTTTCCCTGAACAGTTTCAAAGATGAAAATCTGGCGCACACATTCCAGCATACCCCGGAGATACAGCCCACAAAGAAAATCAGCAAGGGAAGTGACATATTTCAGTTTGCAAAGGAAGACAATGCTGTGCTGTCCGACAGCTTTGATTTTGAAGGAACCACCTATCCCACAGAACAGTTCATGGAAGACACGAAGACTTCTGCCATGATCGTCATCAAGGACGATGTGATCAAGTATGAGCAGTACTTTTTTGGCGGAGATGAAAAGACACTGTTTTCCTCCAACTCCATGGGCAAATCCTTCGTGTCGGCACTGATGGGTATCGCTGTATCAGAAGGCTGTGTCGGGAGTATTGAGGATCCGATCGGGAAATATATCCCGGAATTCAAGGGGACCGAGCTGGAAAATATCCCCATCAAAGCCTGCCTGCAGATGGCTTCCGGAATCGATTTCAGCGAGGACGATGACATGAGCGGCTTTTCGATGCGCACACTGATGGGCACTCCCGCCATGAAGGTCATTTCCAAATACGGAATGCAGGAAGAACCCTACACATACCGCCGCTATCTGAGCATCAACACAGAGATCTTAGGGCAGATCATCACGAACGCGACAGGCCGCAGCCTGGCGGAATACATGGAAGAAAAACTCTGGAAAAAGATCGGCGCTGCCCACGACGCATACTGGACGCTGAGCAACGGGACGGAACTTGCGATGGGTGGACTGAGCGTCTCCCTCAGGGACTACGCGCGGTTTGCACGGCTGTACCTGAATCATGGAAACTACGACGGCGTACAGATCCTTGATGCAGACTGGGTGCGCGATAGCATGGACATCAGCGCAGCCTTCTCTAAACCAGGTGCAAACCATGACGCCTACAATGCCATCGGGTACGGCTACCAGTGGTGGGTTCCCGAAGGAAATGAAGACGAATTTATGGCGATCGGCGTCTACGGGCAGTGGATCTACGTCAATCCGCAAAAACACGTGATCATCGTAAAGACCAGCGCAGACCCTGATTTTATGGCAAAGGGATATGAGCTTAAGCATGTAGAATTTTTCAGGTCCGTCGCAAACGGTATCGCACCGCTCTCATGATCCTCCACAAGACCGATCCCCCGCCCTCACCGGCGGGGGATTCATGTCTCCAGAAGATCCTCACATCTGCATCCAAGCGCTTTGCTCAATCTGTACAGATCAATTACCTGTATCCCATAAATATCTGCCTCTCCTTGTTCCAGGCGCTGAATCTGCCGAAGCGGGATCCCCGAATTCTCTGCCAGCTCGTTTTGCGAAAATCCAACCAGATTTCGAATCTGTTTTAAATTCGTCTCTCTATAATATTGCTGCAGTTTTTCATCCATGATCTCAACAAACTTCATGAGATCCGCTTCATGAAGCGCCGGATACAGGTACAGAATTTCCTGTATGGATACTGCGCGATGAATCCTTAAAAATGACCTCCCCGTATACCACTGATAATATGCTAATGACCACCCTGCCCAATATTCCGGCGATTTGTCCAGATACATCGCATCTGGTATATCCGGCACTTTCATACCGCTCTTCAAAATGACCTTTCTCACCAGCTCGCACCCCGTCATACCTGCAATATACAGCGGATTTCCCTTCCCAAACTGTTCCGCGATCCCCGATACCAGAAACATGCCAAAGAACTGATCTGCCTCCATCTCACAGGAATATACAGCATAGTCCAGCGCATCCCCAAGAACTCTCTGTGCCAGCCTCAAATATTCTACATCATAAGCGCGGATCTCCATGCTTCATACCCTCTCTCATTATATCCAGAATAAAAATCTCACGAATATCTGCCTGTGATTTCTTTGATCTTCTGTATTCTTTCCTGGCTTCCCTGTCTCTGGCTGCTTTTTTGAGATAATATTCCGAAGCGCTTACCGATTCGCTCCCTTTATATTCAATTCTGCCAAATGCCCTCTGACTCTTCAGCACCACCTGCTCGCCCAGTTTTCCAAGACGCATCGCCTCTGACAGTTTCTGAAGCGAGATCGCTCCCATCACAAAATCCTGCGCAAATGAAAAATAAGAATCATCTGCGCGGTATCCTTTGATGATATCATATCTATCGATGTCAATCAGAAAATTCTCCTGGATATATTTTTTTGCTTCCTCTGCGATGCTTCCGTTTTGCCAATAAGTACGATTATCTGCCAGAACGGCAAGCCAGTTCAGGATAGAATACTCTGGATCATTCAGATCCAGAACAGAAAGATCTGACATATCAATCTCATATTGATTGACATAACCATCCTGATTCTTAGCACATGCCCATTCTTTCGCAAGTTCTATATTCTGCGTACAGTAAAATCCTCTTCCATAATCATTCGTTTTAGCGCCCTTACCATACACTGGCTGCTCGATCAGATATTCCGAGCCGTGAAACAAAACTTCTCCCATTCAGGGTGTGCCCCCTCCCTTACGACTTCTGCTTTTCCTTCAACAGTCCCTTTAACTTTTTGTAGATCGCGCTGCTCTTCTGGCTGTCCCGGAATTCCTTGCTCAGACCGTTGTTGATGGCTACCCTCGTCTTATAACTGTTAAAGATCTCCAGGATCTTGTCGGAGTATTCCTCCTCCGTGAGATACTGCAGCAGCTCCTCCTTCGTCGCCTTATTCGAATCAGACACTTTCGATCTGCCCTTTGTCTTCGGCTTTGCCTTGGGTTTTGGCTCCTCCTCGACCGTCTCGTCATCCGCCACCGCCTTCTGTTCCTTTTGCTCCTTTTGTTCCTTTTCATCTCCCATAAAATTCGGGATCCTCTTCACAGTCGCTCCGCGCTCCGCCCAGAAATCGACCAGATGATTGAAACCAGTATCCTTGGAAACAATATAAAAGCAATCGTCCCTGCCCTCACATTTTGCGATCATATATCCCAGATAGGACGCCAGCTGGAAATCCAGCGAATTCTTCGCCCCGGTTCCCGCCTTGTAAGACTCAAGCCGCGTCCGCTGCCGCGCGATCTTCTCCACCAGCTCCAGCGAGAATGCCTTGCTCTGTTCCGTGTACATCACGCAGATCACGTCACTTTCCCCAAGATTTTCCACTCCCGTAAATCCGTCCGCATGGACGTTTTCATAGTCTATAAAATAATAATTCATATTCGATCCATTCCCCTCTCTTGTCCATTTTTTAACATTATATCATTTATTATACCATGCCATTGACATGACCACAATCAAAATAATTTTGTAACAGTTCAGCCTTCGGCTTCCTGTTACAGGCATCAAGCCATGCAAATATCGCCAAACCGAACAAGGTTCGGCATGCGATGGGCTTGATGCTTCTCAACCACAACGTGTTCTTACGTGGCTTGTATAAGCCATAATTTGCAGCGTAGTGCAAAGTCCTAGTGCAGCATTGCGCAAATAACAGTGAATACAGCACCTGCTATTTGCGCCAGTCCTGCGTTGTCGTCAGTCAACAATGCCACCGCATTGCCTCCTTCCTCCGTCTTGTCCTGTCACAAATATCAGGCACTGTTTTTCACTGTTATTTAGGCAACGCTGTACTAGACTGAACTGTAACATAATTTTCGCTTTTCCTCCGCACTACGGATTGAGAAAACCGCCCTGATACAGTATAATAATAAAGAAACTCTGGAAGTCGATTAAAATTTCAGAAAGGGATCCTTATGAAGAAAAAAATACTGATCGTCGAAGACGACCTTACCATACAGACTCAGCTAAAAACACTTCTGTCCGGAAATGGGTATGAGACATATGCAGTCACCGATTTCTCCCAGACCATCCGTCAGGTCAAAGATCTCGCACCGCATTTGGTCATTTTAGACATCAGGATACCGGACAGCGACGGCTTTGAAATATGTTCTCAGATACGCACGTTCTCAGATATCCCGATCGTGTTCGTGACAAGCTGCAGAACGGATATGGACGAACTGAACAGTATCATGCTCGGCGGCGATGCGTTTATCACCAAACCCTACAACACCGCGATCCTTCTCGCCAAGATCGCCGCACTCTTAAGGCGGGCATACCCCTCCAGACAGACTGAGATCCTCACCTGGAACGGAGCCGCCCTGCACCTGGAAAGCAGTATGATCGAATACAGGGGACAGACATCCGAACTGACCAAAAATGAATCGAAGATCCTGTACTATCTTTTCAAAAATGCCGGCAGGATCTGCTCCCGCAATGATATCGTCGATTTTCTCTGGGATCATCAGTTATATGTCGACGACAATGCCCTGAGTGTCAATATGACCCGCATTCGCGACAAGCTGGCGGCGATCGGACTCACAGATTTTATCAGGACGAAGCACAGGCAGGGGTATATCATATGAGCGGAAAACAGTATCTGAAAAATAAGATCCCGGCGATCTTTGTCAATCTTATGGGTATGCTGGCGCTTGCCCTGTTTTTAGCCGCAAACGGGGATCCCGCCCAGACCGTCCTGTTCATTTTTATCGTCTGGCAGCTCGTCCTGACTGCATACCTGTCAGCCGCATATCATACACAGAAAAGGGATCTGGACAGACTGCTGGATATGACAGAGCAGTTGGAAGAGCGGTATCTGATATCGGAGATCATGGCAGAACCACACAGGGCAGACTGGCAGGTCTTCCATCAGATCCTGAAGATGGCAGAGAGATCAATGCTCGAAAAAATAGGCGGGATCCAGCGCGAGCGGAAAGAGTACAAAGAATACATCGAACAGTGGATCCATGAAGTAAAGACGCCGATCACGGCGATGAAGCTGCTCTGTGAAAACAACCGCTCCCCCTTTACCAGAGACATCCTGGCAGAATTGGAGAACATCGATCAATACACGGAACAGGCGCTTTACTATGCCCGGAGTGAGCATACAGAAAAAGACTACTTCGTCCGTGAGATCAGTCTGTGCGACATCGTTCACAGTGCGATCGCAGACAATAAATATCTGCTGCGGCAAAGCAGCATGACGATCGCGGCCGACGATCTGGAACACAGTTTTGAGACTGGAACATATCCAGAAATACTATGGCAATGGGGGCAATATCACGAAAGCGGTCAAAGACATCAGCTTTTGCGTTGCAGCCGGGGAATTCCTTGGCATTATGGGGGCATCCGGTTCCGGGAAGACAACGCTGCTCAACTGCATTTCCACGATCGATACCGTGAGCGCAGGTCACATTTTTCTGGAGGGGACAGATGTGACAGAGATCAGACCCAAGTCCCTGGCCCGGTTCCGCAGGGAGAATCTGGGTTTTATATTTCAGGATTTTAATTTGCTGGATACACTGACGATCTCAGAAAATATCGCTCTGGCGCTGACGATCAACCACACACCCGCACAGCATGTGGAACCCCGCATTCTGGATATCGCCCAAAAGTTAAATATCAGTGATATCCTGCACAAATATCCCTATCAGGTATCCGGCGGCCAGAAACAGCGCTGCGCCTGTGCAAGGGCGATCATCAACAATCCCCGACTCCTGTTGGCAGATGAACCCACAGGCGCACTGGACAGCCATTCCTCACAAATGCTGCTGTCTACCATTCAACGTATCAATGAACGGCTCGGTGCAACCATTCTCATGGTAACACATGACGCATTTACCGCCAGCTATGCCAGCCGCATTCTCTTTCTGAAAGACGGCGAAATATTTACAGAGCTGCACAGAGGCGACGACAGCAGAAGTGAATTTTTTCATAAGATCCTGAACGTCCTTACCATGCTCGGAGGAGGACAAAGCCATGTATGCTAGACTTATTTTCAGGAATGCAAAGCGTTCTGTAAAAGACTATTTCATTTACATTGTCACAATGACGATCTGTGTTACCCTGTTTTACTCATTCCTGTCCATTTCCAGCAGCTATTACCGCCCGGATATAGGCAGTGCGTATGATTTTGCGATGTTAAGCGACGGACTGAGAACCGCCATCTGCATACTGACACTGCTATTATTGTTTTTGATCCAGTTTGTCAATCATTATATGCTCCTCCGCAGACAGAAAGAGTTTGCCCTTCAGTCGATCATGGGCATGGAGCAGAAAACCATTGGCAGGATCTTCTTTGCAGAAACACTGATCATGGGCATGATCTCGATCCTGGCAGGAATCTTCCTCGGTGTATTCTGTTCCCAGCTGATCACTGCAATGCTTCTGACCACTTACGGAAAACCCTATCACATATCGTGGACTCTGTTTCCGGATACTGTTCTGCTGACTGCCTGCTTTTTCGTGTCAAGCTTCTTCATCGTCGGGATATGGAACACGCGCACGATCCAGAAAACAAAGATCATAGATATGCTTTCCGCAGACAGGGAAAACGAACCCGAACTAAGTAAGAGCCGCTGGATCTCTGCTGTGATCATACTCTTTGAACTGGCTGACGTATGGGCCTTTGTCACAGGCGTGCAAAAGGTCTGGTTCTATTATGACCCCCGCTTCGCGCCTGCCGTGCAGCTTATGTTCGGGGGAAATATTCTTTTTCCGTTGATCACTTTATCCTGGTCCGTATCCCGTCTGGCAGACAGGAAAAAAAGAGCGCGTTCATCGCTGATCCCGGGACTGCTGGTCTGTTCCGTACTCAATGCCATTACAGCAGCCAGCGTTGCGGCATTGACAAATAAATATGATCTGTCTCTGGGCAGCGGAACGCTCAATCAATACCTGCTGTTTGTCCTGATCGACCTGCTTTTCTTCATTTGCGGTCTCATTTATCTGGCCAGCGGTTTTATCGTCACATGGAAAGAGAGATCACCGGAACACAGATATCACGATGAATCGCTTTTCTTTTTCGGACAGCTTGTCTCCAAATTAACTACGACCAGTAAGACGATGACGATCATCTGCATAACTTTAACGCTGGCAATTTTCCCGTTGCGGCAATATCTGTAAGTGATTACAACACCATACGGAAAATGCTGGGATACGGGCAGATCACCTTGGCAGAAAACGAATTTACAACACATTGGAAACCGATCGCCACAGAGGAGGAAAGAGACAGCTTTCTTGCAGGACACACGAATGTTGAGACAGACGCAGGGACATTGCACATTTCCAGGCAACCCTGTTATGAGGAGGCAATAGGCGAAACGCTTTACAATTCCTATACAAATGTCCTCTATGTATTCCCGGACAAGATCTGTAGAAAATTGCTGCCAGTCATGCGAAACCGCTATATCACAACAGCGAAGTCCATCTCTTACGAAAATGCCTGCAGCCTGGAAAAACTCTTTATGTCAGAATACCTGGAGCAGACAGAAAACGGGGCTTCCTATGGTGTGCGTTTCAGTACCCTGCAGATCAACAGCACAAAAGCAAACAACTTTATCCTGCAGGCCGCAATGCTTTATGGCGCTGTTGTATTGATGGTGATCTGCCTTACAGTGCTTTCCCTGCAGCAGCTCTTAGACGCAGGACAATATCGATACCGCTTCTCCGTATTGCGGAAATTAGGCGTGGAGGAAAAGCATATCGGAAACCTTATCTTAAAGCAGCTGATCGTCTGGTTCGGACTTCCGGTCATCACAGCGATCACAGTGGCAGCTGTCGTGACCGGCTGCTTTATCCAGATGATATGGGCAGAGATCTCAGCCTATATAGGATCTACCGCATTGCTGTTACAGATCGGCACGACGGCGGCGATCCTGACCGTCCTGCTGACCTGCTATTTCCTGAGTACATGGATCATTTTTCAGCACGCTGTAGATACTTAGGAACTGTAGAAAAATAAGTGACACATCTTGCTTGTCTATTTCTCCAATCTTGTAGGATAAAAAGCCTCGCCGTAGCCCGCTACGCCTACGTTTTTTCTCCTACAATCTTGAAGAAATATCCTGCGCAATCTGAGCACTTATTTTCCTACAATTCCTTAGCGATTCCGCCGGCTCCGATGATGATATGGTTCCAGTCGAATACGCAAAATACAAGGACGATCCCCGCTTCCGCTTTATTTCTTTCGAGGATAAGGGACATACACCGTCTTCCCTGCTCGTTTTATCCTGAAAGATCTGAACATTAAAAATGGGACTATCGGCAAATAACATTGATTTCCGACAGTCCCATTTGAATGTCCATACATTTCTTATAGTGTTATCCAGACGTAATTTCGCTCTTCCGTCGTCTTTTCGATCTTCCCGCCATTTGCCAGTGCGACATGGAGTGATGGCGTGTTCCCGTTGTGGATCGTGAGCAGAAGTCGGTCTATGCCCATTTTTCTGCTTTCGTCGATCAAGAGGGACAGAAGGACTTTTCCAAGCCCTCTGTTTCTGTCTGACGGACGTATGGAATATCCGATATTTCCGCCCTGTTCCAACAGTTTGTCTGTCAGGAAATGGCGCACACTGCCGCAGCCGACAGGTCTGCCGTCCTCAAACAGCCAGAAGGTTGTCGCGGGTACTTTCCAGCCGTCGACAATGCCAGTCTGTTCCGCGTTTTGTACCTTGCCCTTGAGCCATTCCTTATATTCGTGGAAACGCATGCCCGCAGCCTGGTTGATGAAACCGTTCTCATCAGCGGGCAGCTCCTGCAGCATTTCATAGATATCCATGCCGTCCGTGACAGCAGCTTTTCTCAATTCGATTCCCATTGTAAGTTCCTCCCTCTAAGATTTACAGCTCCTTAACCAGATCTTCGATCAGATGATTGATAATTTCCGGCTGATCTGTGTTTGAATTATGACCTGCATTTTTGATCCATTTTAATGGAATATTGGTATTCCGGTGCCAGGCTTTATTATATCTGATGCACGAACCGGCGCGATCTTTCTCGCCGCAGATGAGTAATGCAGGACATCTGATTTCGTATGGCAGATCTGCTTCTATTGCATTGGCAAGAATCTTGAAGCCGTGACCGGCAATCTGTGAATACCGCCTTTTGTCCCCGTCGTATGCCATCATGATTTTATGCATTAGCTTTCTGCCGTATCGCGATACTGCGACACCGTTTGTTCCGGTCTTTAACAGGGATTTCCACGGATAATAAAAGTAAACGGGTTCCATTCGCTTTAATAACCAGATCTCCGGTTTCGTTATATATTTTCTCTGTAATGGGGCTGAATCAATGGAAACAAATCCTTTTAAACGCTCAGGATACAACTGGGCATACGCCTGTCCGACGTATCCGCCCATGGACTGTCCTACGATAACTGGATCTGCTATTTTTTCCAGCGCAAGGATCTCGTTCAGCCATTTTGCCAGATCCATCAGATCAAAGTCAAATCGAAACGGCCACGACGCCGCGTGTGCAGGCGCGTCCCACACAAAAACGTTGTACTTGTCTTTAAAGTATCTGATCTGTCTGCCAAACAATCTGTGGTCTGCTGTCAGGCCAGGCAGAAAGACCAGTGTTATGGCATCGATATCAATGACATGGATCCAGTAGTGAATCATGCCCGATGAAGTTGTGTATGTTCTTTCTAACAATTTAACCCGCCTCCTTAAAACTTGTTTGAAAAATCATTCCCGGCTGCCCGCAAAAGATCCAAAAATATCATGATAGATATTCTGCGTATGATTCGTCAGGATCGACAGTTTTTCATTTTCAGCACGCAACTGCTCGATCTGCTCCATATTCTTATCAGGCTCCGCCAGCAGCTTTGCCAGATGATCCAGCTCACACAGTTCGCTTTCGCTCAATGCCTGCAGTCCGCCCCTGAGATACAGCGGCTGATACGAATAAAAAATCTCATTGTTCATCAGTGCATGGAAATCCATGATCAGGTATTCACAGACACCTGTCAAAAGATCGGGCACGAACACGTCCAGCTTTTTATCCAGCGTATTGTGCCTCAGACCAAGCCAGGCTTCCGAGGCCGTGACAAATTTCCGGCGCGGCAGGCCAAACTGACTGTAGCCAAAACGCTGCCTCGGATAGGACGATATTTTTCCGAAATACGTCTCCTCCAGATACGAAGATGGCTCTGTAAAGTACATGACCGGGTGGGTGATCTGGTCACAGACCAGCATCCCAATGGAGGGTATATCGTCCGGCAGCGATATGACAAACTCCTTATAATATCCCACATCCGTGTAGACACTGGTCTCCAGATAGCGCTGATACAATTTTTCATTCATATGATTCTCTATAACCTCCTACCATTTTCTGAGTAGGCGCCTGCTCTGATAAGATACTATCAAATTAAAAAAATTACGTCAATGCTTTAGAGCGTGTTTGAAACTTCTTGACAACTGTGCCGGACTTAGCAGCAGCGAGGACAGGAAACCCGTGCAGAGGATGGGACCGAATTTTCAGACACGCCCTAATACTTCAACAACACCGCTTCCTGCGGAATATCATTTTGACCTCCCATACAGACCATACATGCCCGCAGATCCGGAAACAGACAGATCTGTGGGGATCGATAGAACATCTCCTCCCGGTCATCCCGGATCACATCTTTATGGATCAGTGAAAAGTCTTCCGTCCGCCAGATCGAAACCTCCAACTGGTACGTGTCCAGAGCCGCCGTGGCAAACACTGTTCCGTCATCTGAGAAAAAGGGACCGCTGACCGGCAGCGCACTCCCGATCTCTTTATGATAAACCGCCTTCCCTGTCTCTGTATCGACAAATCCCATTCCGCCCTGGAAAAATATGCTGTCCTCCCCGAGCAGCAGCTTTCCATCTCCATACCCGGTCGCCGCTCCAAGATCGCATTCAAGGATATGGTTTTCCAGCCCCGTCCCATCGATGCCGCTCCTGCCCCATGAAGCTGCCGAACTTCCATTCTGATCTGTCTGTCCCGTAAATATTACCTGACTGTTGTCCGCATCAAAGAAGATGGCATTGACCCCCAAAAGCTCCGGGCATTTACTCTCCTTGCCCTTCCCAAGCAGTTCCGCTATTTTCTCACCTTTGAGATCATATATATTAAGCCCCTCCCACAGATCATAACACCCAAGCATCGTACCGTCTGTAGAGACCGACCACACAGCTATATCGGCATTTTCCACGATATCGTTCAGCAAAATACTGCGTGTCTCTTTGAGAGAATCATCATAAAACACCCCCCAGTGCTCCATGCTGTCCCCGACAACCTCTATCAACTGTGCCTCTCCGCCAGCCGCTATGTCACCGTCGGGATCTTCATTCGTGATCCCGCCTATCACACAATATCCCCCGTGATATGGGTACACGTCAGCACTTTGCCAGTTCTTTGTTTTTGTCTCCCCTCTGATCTGCGCCGACGCCACATCATAGAGATACAGCATGTCCTCATCCTCCTTTAGAACAAGCAGGATATTACCTTTCCCTTTCCAGATGCGGATACTCTGCCCATCAAACAGTTCCCTGTTCAGCGCCTGTATTTCGCCCGCCTGCTGCTGTTGCGGCACCGCCACGTCCCCGGTCTGTGATACATTATTGAAAATATCATTCATGTCCACCTGCGCCGTATTTGTCCCCTCTGCGATCTGTTTTGCCGACTGCTCCATGCCGCACGCAGTCATGCCGCTGACCACCAGCAGCACTGACACCGTTTTGATCCATTTATCTTTCATCGTATCCCCTCCCTTTCGATCGTCATAGCTTCCCATGCACAGACATCACCTACGGCCACGGAATCCCAAGCTCATCCTTGGCGTTTTCCAGCCAGTCAGGATTGATCGTCTCCCCGACCTTCCCCGATGTAAAGTATCCTCCGATCCAGCCTGGATCTTTCGTCGCATCATAAAGAAATTCTGCGTATCCAAACGTCTCCGGTGCACCGCCAACGATCAGATAATGCGTGATTCCCTCACCGTCGGTATAGTCATAAATATACGCCCTAACCTCGGAAACCTGACTCGTAATGTCAATATTCTCCCCATTTGCGGTGAACCAAAGATGTCCATTCTGATACACTGCCGGCGCCGTCATGTCCGAAGTGTCCAGAGCGGCAGTCCCGACCAGGTTCCCTTCTTCATCTACCTCCTCCGTAAAAATGGCATTGTTCGCCCAGGACATCACCCGGCTTATGAAACCGCTCCCCGTGTATGCATACACGGTTGCATCTGCGGCCACAAGGATCATCGCTGCGGCCAATGCCGCCGCAAATCCGTGTTTCCACCTGTATCCCGTCACATATTTTTTCCTGTCCGCTCTCTTGCACTGCATTGCCTGCTCGATGCGGCTGCTGCACTCCTCCGGCATCCGGATCTGCTCATATACTTCCTGAAATCTTTCCTTCATCAATAGACCTCCTCCCTTAACTCTGCCTCCAATACCTGTCTCGCCCGGGACAGCCTCGTTGTGACGGCAGTGCCCGAAATATGTAAGATGTCCGCGATCTCCTTCACGGTATACCCCTCATAGTAAAACAGATACACCACAATGCGGTATTTGGGCTTCAGCTTCCTGATGCTCTCCCAGATACCCTGCAGCACAGGCTGTTCAGACAATATTTCTTCCGCCTCCTCATCCAACGGCTCAGTCCGCTTCCTCCAGACTGACCGCAGAAGACTCCTGCACTGGTTGGCAGTCACCTGCATCAGCCACGCCTTTTCTTTGCCGGGCGTGATCCCGCTCTGTTCCATCAGTTTCAGAAAGACCGTCTGGCACACGTCCTCCGCATCATGAACCGAGTGGGTATAGCTGACCGCCAGCCTGTACACATCATCTTTATATAGATGAAACAGTTCCATCACATCATGCATAAATACATCTCCTTTCTCCTCCTGTTTGAGATCTCATAGATAAGACGCATCAGCTTTCCCTGCTGTCACATTTTTTCAAAAAAAACGAAAGAGCATATCTACCGCATTAAAAAAATCCATGGCGCCTTCATTGCCCTATTATTTTTCGTATGATATTGTACACAAATGTGCAATGTGATATACTGAAAGCTAAACAGGAAAGGAAGCATATTTTATTGGAAATACAGGACAATATACAATGGCATCCCGCATCCCGCATTCTGCTCTGCGATGGAGCTGGAACTGCGTGAACAGAAAGAATATCTGACCTATGAACGCGAACATAATCTTGGTAAGATGCCGTTAAAAAAGGCATCTACCGCATCGATGATCTGATCTTTCCGATACAGGTTCTTGTGACGAGAGAACTTGACAAGGAATCCCATATATGGATCACATCCCTGACACGGTCGTTGAACCGGAAAGACGCGCAGGGACTTCTTGACAACTGTGCCGGACTTAGCAGCAGCGAGGACAGGAAAAATGCGGATTCCATTGTCAATGTGGCATCAGAAGCCAAAAAACATCCGGGATCTCTCCCAGATGTCGTATTTTCCTGTAGCATAAAAAGATCTGTCAGATATTCCGCGAAAGTGACAGATTTCATTCCTGCTGAACCCGCTGAACCTGGCGGATCCTGCACCCGTAATCCGCAGTCATTCCATCACTGTTCGTTACCCGGACCACCTCACACTGCATTTTCAGCTCGCCAATATTCGTTTTGAGCAGCAGCGCGTAGCTCTCACCGATCTGAAAACAGCCGTCATCCGCATGGAGCAAAATACCCGTAGAGCTCATGTTGACGGTCTTGATCGGCATTGGCTTCTGAAACGGCACCTCATTCCCGTCTATGTACACACCCTCGACGCTGCCCTCCAGGCCAAGTGAATATCGGACTGCATGGCGTTCCTCTATCGACTCATATTTTCCCAGAAAGACCTCGATCTCATCACCCTTCTGCATTTCCCGGATCGTCCCATTGCATTTGTACAGATAGCTCTCGGCAAAAACAAAAGCGTAGATCTGATAAAATTTTCTCTTCGGAATACTCTGCGACGAAATGATCACAGAGTTGACCGAACTATTGTACCGAATCACCTCCGTATCCGCGAGTGTCCGGTTATCAGCTGCATCTTTGATAATAATCCTATGATTTTTGATTTCTCTCTCAAGCATTACTCCAAACCTCCATTGACTGTCCTATAAATTTTCTGTCTTTTTTATTATAACACGATCAAGGAGATCTCAAACTTCCTTTTCTTCGCATATACGGCTGATTCTTCGCAAACATCAACACCTGCGATCACAGCAATATCGCGGATCAGACACATCTTCATCACTTTTGTGAAGCAGATCCTGCATGGATCTTTCCCCATCACGGATCACGCTGCAGGCAGGAAAATATTCCTCACATCATTTCAAAACTTTCTGACTTCAGCGCACAGTAGTGCCTCCCTCTGATCGCTGTGAATTTCAGCACGCAGTAATCGGGATCCGTCACACCCTGTTTATAGTACATCGTATCGCCGACACACCAGATCTCCTGTTTGACCGCCTCGTCCGTCAACACCTCCATCGTTCCGACCAGCATGATGCCCTCATATTTAAAACGCCCCTTACTGTAAAAATAAATGCTTGCTTTGGGGTTTTTCAAAAATTGCTGCACGCGCATAGAGGAGGTATTTGTCGAGAAATAAAATGAATTTCCCTCGATCTTGCGCGGTACAAACATCGCTTTCATATTCGGAAAACCCTCCTCGTCGACAGACGCCACAAAGGCGACCTTTTGCCTGCTGATAAACTCCATGATCTGTTCTCTTGTCTTCATTTAAATCCTCAAACCTCCCGCTTACCCATACTGATCATTACTTCAGGTTTCCCTTTTTTATATTGTCCTGAAGGATCTGGTCTGTCACCTCGAACAGCTTTTCCGATCCCAGTTTTGTTTTCCCCTGTCTATGGTACACCTGCTCTGCCGTCACGTTATGCGCCCGCCAGTCCCCGCCGTTGTTGCTGTTATTTAATAAAAGGGGCTGGATATTGTCCATCGCATGGGCAAATCTCGCTTCTGCAGTCTCATACGCCTCGAACTCGTCAAACAATGCCACAAGTTCCGTCTTCTGCTCCTGCGGAAGAATCGAGAAGATACGCTCCTTCGCGGCATCCTCCCTGGCTTTTTGTGTCTGCAGGCCCTCCGCGTCATAAGCGTACGTATCGCCCGCGTCGATCTCGACAATATCGTGGATCAGACACATCAGCATCACTTTTGTGATATCTACCTCTTCGTTGGCATATTCCCGGAGCAGATACGCCATGACCGCCATATGCCATGAATGCTCTGCATCATTTTCATTTCTTCCATTATCTGACAGATGCGTCTGCCTGAATATATTTTTCACCTTATCGATCTCCAGGGCAAATGCCAGTTGCTTTTCCATGCGCTCATTCATCAGAGTACCTCCACCAATCTCATTTTATCTGTGTTTTCCTGCAACTACTAACCATTCTATCACAGAACCAGTCGGGTGTCACTCCTTCTCCGCAATATGGCCGCGCCGATTCCCGCAAATACCGCTCCCGCTCCCATGAGCATCAGACCTTCCGCGGGCGAAAATGAGCTTTTGTAAAGTACCGGGAACACCTTCCCGATCTGTTCCGGACAGAAACTGATCACCACACTGAGCGCATTGTTCATGAAATGCATCAGCATCGCCGGATAGATACTGCCCGTCTGCCAGACCACCAGACACAGGACCAGCCCCAGCAGGCCAGTCGGGATCAATTTCACCAGACTCATATGAAAACAGCCAAAGAGCACAGCCGTGACGGTGCACGCCGCGGCAGCGTGGTGTCGCGCTTTTATGGCGTGGAACACCACCCCGCGGAACAGCATCTCCTCACAGACTGCCGGCGTGAGCGCGATCACAAAAAGCGCTGCTGCCATATTATCCCCCATGACCGTTGAAAAGGCCGTCTCGATATTTTCCGCACTGTTTGGAAAAAGACGGAGCATTCCTGCCGCGATCACCAGATTGACCAGAAACAGTCCCACACCAAGGATCGCACTGCCCAGATATGCCTGCAGCTTTGCACCTGCAAATCCATATGTCTCCCGGATATCCCTCCTGGTATAGATCACAAGACATAGCGGCGCCGCAAGCAAAAGCATCTGTGTCATGAACAACCCTGCCAGCCCATATCTGAGCTGCAGGATACTTCCCGCATACATCAGAAGAAGCAGTGTGACCGCCATCACGAACATGGCGTCGGACACTGTGGGAACGCCGCCTTTTGTCAGATTCTCCCGCCTTTCAAAGAGCTGCAGTCCGCCTTTCCCGTCCGAGAACAGAACAGACTCGCTGTCATAGATCCTGCTCAGAAACAGGATCGCCAGAACCGCATATGCCACATTGCTCAGCAGCACGACTGCAGTCATCGCGTAATCGATCCTGAACACCATCATATTCCTGATCAGCAAGCAGATATTTGCCACAGGGATCATCGCGATCCCCTGCGTCAGCTCCAGATTCGGGATAAAACCGATATAGCCTGTGAACATCATCACCAGCATGAGCGGCGTAATATAATTGTTCGCTTCCTTATAACTTTTGGCAAAAGAGGTCGCGCACATCGTCACCGCACTCACAAACAGCGAAAACGCAAATACCGCCAGAATACACACCAGGATTGCCGGAATGAATCTCATCAGGTCAATATCTTCCATCTGCGTCTGCAGATCCATGATCTTGTACATATAAACGGCGATACCACCCATCGACAGTATATTCAAGAGTGCAGAAACCATACCGATCACCGCCACAGTCAGAAATTTCGCCATGATCAGATCCCTGTTCATGATCGGAAGTGTCAGAAGCGTCTCGAGCGTCCCTCTCTCCCGCTCTCCTGCAGTCGTATCGATCGCTGGATACATCGTTCCCATCAGCAGGCTGATCACCAGCATGAGAGGAAGGACCGATCCGATGATGCTCCCCAGAGACTGCTCACTGCTGGCAGTATTCTTTCTTTCATACAGGATCGGCTCCAGGATCTCTTCCGCCTCCAGCCCTTCCTCCGCGATCCGCTGTCTTGTCAGATCCTCCCGGAACTCATCCAGTATATCCATCACAAGATCCGCCGCATAGGAAGAATTGGTCACCGAGGAGAGATAATATACATCGTACTGCATCCTTCCGCCGGAATCATATACGGAGACATACGCATCGATCTCCTCCGCCTCCAGCGCTGTCTCCCATACGCCCTCACCGATCCCAGCCGCTGCGGCGTCAACTGCCGTAATCCGATATGTCGCCTCACCTTCCTCCGGATCCTGTTCTCCCGACTGCATCATCCAGTCCAAAAAGGCACCTTTATCATCCGTCTCCACAGCGATCCGGTATTCCTGATCCTTCATGCTGGAATTGATAAAAGCCATCACCTGCAAGGCGCCGATAAAAACAATAGGATACAGCAGAACAGGCACGACCAGCATCATGATGACTGTCTTCTTATCCCGGAAAACATCCAGCATCTCTTTCTTTAACAAAGTTCTTATGATCTTAGTGTTCATCCGGCATTCCCTCCATGTTGATCAGCTCTGCAAAGACATCTCTCAGGCTTTCTTTTCCCATCTGTTCTTTCAGTCCGGCGGGCGTCCCCTCCCGGATGATCCGCCCCTGATGGATCATCACGATCCTGTCGCAGAGATATTCCGCCTCTTCCATATAATGTGTAGAGTAGAGCACAGTCTTCCCCCGTTCGCGTTCTCGCTTCATAAAGTCGATGATCGACGCACTGCTGATGATATCAAGCCCCAGTGTCGGCTCATCAAAGATGTAGACCTCGGGGTCGTGCACCAGGCACCTCGCGATCGAAGCGCGCTGTGTCTGTCCCGTGGACAGCTTTTCGATCCGGTTATCCAGAAAGGAGTCCATGGAAAGGATCTCACTGATCACCTCGATCCGCTTCGCAGTCTCCTGTTCAGATAATCCGTACAGCACGCCCAGCATCTGCAGCAGCTCCCTCGCAGAGAGCCTTCCGTAGAGTTTGGTGTTATTGGAGAGATAGCCGATATGCCTTTTCGCTTCGATGTCGTCCGAAACCTGCATCTGTTTGATCTGTATGCTGACCGTGCCGCTGGTAGGCCTCATCAGTTTGGACATCATGCGCAGCAGCGTGGTCTTCCCCGCGCCGTTTGGCCCGAGGATCCCGACGATCTCCCCCGCGTCCACTCTCAGCGATACGCCGTCCACAGCGTTGATCTCCCTCTTTTTATTCCGCTTCTCGTTCCTGATAAATGTTTTTATTAAATGATCTGCCGTAATCACTCTGTGCTGCCTCCTGAAAAATTTGATATTGTGCGCTTTCTGATCTCTTATTTTTTGTGCTCATCCGACCGCTCCTCGTCCCCTTCCGCCTCGAGATGCTCCACCCTTCTCCAGTAGATCCAGAGCCCCAGTGACATGCACAGAAAACAGATGATCAGGATATTTCCGAATATGATGCCGCCCACTGCCAAAGCTCCCCGTACATTGCCATATTTACGGTAAGCGGCAGCGAAACGGATCGCGCCGCCCGCAACGGCCGCGATCAGGCTCGTATATAAATTGGTCTTCAGAGAAGGACGCAGTGTCCTGTCCCAGATCCCGTTCCTGATACATGCCGTCACAATATATACTGCAAGGCACATAAAGACGATCCATTCTCCAAAAAATACTTCCGCCCTCTCTACCCCATAATATATGATCTGCCCGAACATCACCGCAAGCAGCCCCCAAAACGCCAGCCAGCAGGCATTGTGTTCGATCTTCAGCAGTTTCTGTTCCTGCATCTCATCCAGTCTGTTCTTCCTCTTTTTCATGTTCAACCTCCATTCCCCGTCTCATTTTATTCCTGCTCTTCCTCCCAGAAGAGATCGTCCAGGCTCTTGCCAAGCACGCGGCATATCGCACGGCACAACCGGATCGTCGGATTGTATTCCCCCTGTTCAATGGCATTCATCGTCTGTCTGGATATGCCGACCGCTTCCGCAAGCGCCTTCTGCGTCATGTCCTTCTCCGCACGCGCCACCTTGATCGCTATATTTCTCGCCATCTGCCCACCTCCAAGTATAGATTAGCATATAATAAACTATATGTCAAATATATTTTATTTTTTGTAGATTAAATCTGTACCTCAGAAATATTTATCCAATATAGCATCCTAGAGCGTGTTTGAAAAATGCTCTAGAAAAATCCATAAAAGAAAACGCAGGGAAGAACCTGCGGGATAAGAATTGCCTAAGGAACTGTAAAGAAATAACTTAACAATCTTGCTGGTCTATGTCTCCGATTACGCAGGTCAAAAAGCCTCGACATAGCCCACTATGCCTGCGTTTTTTGACCTGTGTCCTCGAAGACATATCCTACGCAATATTGTCATGTTATTTCTTTACAGTTCCTAAATCTATGACAGAAAAATCAGCAGAATAAAAGACGGCTTCTAACGAAACCGCCTTTTATCTGCACTATCCCGATACGACCTTACAACGCTTCTGATAGCATGCGATGCCATACCGATAAATGGTCTTCATGCCCTCCCTCAAAAACACCTCCTCATAATTTTTCTCCCGGTTCTGCCGCATAGCCTTCTCACATGCCGTATCAAACGAAGCATCCTCAGCATACTTTAACTCGGCGTGTTCTTTGCTGTTGTTAACTTTATTTGTTTAAGTTTCATGCAGATACACGCCTATTTTTACATCAATTACATCATTTATTATGGCTTGCTGATTTTCTGTTGCCAAAATGTTGCCAATACACTTTTATAAATATAGTCTTCGTTATAATTATTGATCAAGCAATGATATTCCCCATTTCTGCGTAATATAATCTTTTAGACATATAACTTTTATTTTAATAGCAGCATTGTCACTATCAAGATAGCATCTTTTGATCTCCCCATCAATACCGGGAATAATATGAAGAATTCTCGTTTCGTCTTCAACAGATGTTTTTAATACGCTTCCGTCCTTAACCTTCGATGATAACTCCCAACACACAATATACCTAATGTTACTAAATGAATGATTAAACTCTGTTGCTCCAAATTGATACTTTAAGTCACTTGCTATTTCCAAGAATTCTGCTGATTCATTTACCTTTGGAATTATTTTTTCCCATTCCGCCATTTTTTCCTCCGTTTCTCACACAGCTTCTGTATTTCTGCTCACCTAATTATATCAAAATTATTTTATGTGCCATAATATACTTTTTTAATTCTTCAACCTTTCCCCAATATCAGATGCACTATATAATACTCTCATTACAATAACGCTCTCATTCTCAATCACATAGAAAACCGAATAATTATCTACCACCAACTGCCTTAACCCCATTGCCCGTTCTTGCTCCGATTCCATAAGTCTTACTTTTTCTGGAAACATTTTTAGCTCCTCGATAGCTTTCGCAATCCGATTATATTGTCCTATCGCATTTTCTGGTGCTTGGAGCTGTATCGCAATATAGTTATAGATTTCCTCCATATCCGCTAATGCCTTATCTGTGATCTGTACCTTATATTGCTTCATACTTAATGACTCTCCCTAAATTTCGCAAAGGCAGAAACAGCATCCTGCACCCTGCCAGCATGTATATCATCATATCCCTCTTGCAATTTCTTGTGAATTTCCTCTGCTGTCATCAAGTCTGCATTAAGAACAGCGGGAGCATTCGGCAATGTTACTGCAAAAGGGATTCCTCCTGTTAACGAAATTTGATTTAGATACATATCTATTGCTGTAGACATCGGAATGCCTAATCGCGTAAGCACATCTTCAGCACGTTGTTTTACTGTTGGATTTATTCTTAAGTTTAAGGTTGCTGTTTTTTCCATATCAAATCATCTCCTTTAGTTAAATTGTAACGCATTTGTCGTTACTCGTCAATGTGAATAATAAAATTATTCCACGTTTTCTGTTTTTTGGCAACATTTATTTTATCCAAATCATAATAATATAAATATGGCAGGTTATCTCATAGACCACCTGCCATATAAAATAATCTGTGTATAAATTTTCATCACTCGAACCCTGTCATGATCTGACAACTATTATCCACACACTTTCCACCGCTCTGATGGACGAATGAACAAAAACATGATATACTTTCCTTATCTGATCCATCAATCCAGTACAGCACCTGTTCTTTGCACAACACTGTACTAACACCACGTGAGGTACACCATGAACTACTCTGATATCTTAAGAAACGAATCATACCGCTTCCTGCAGTCCGACGAGCACCTCGGCAGGCATGTGATCCTGCTGGGACTTGCCGGGAGCTACTCCTACGGCACCAACAACGAAAACAGCGACATCGACGTGCGGGGCGTCACCCTGAACAGAAAGTCCGACCTGATCGGGCTGACAGGCTTTGAGCAGTACGTGGACACACAGACCGACACCACGATCTACAGCTTTATGAAGATGATCACACTGCTCCTCTCCTGCAATCCCAACACGGTCGAGCTCCTGGGACTGAATCCGGAGCATTACCTGTATCTGCACCCGCTCGGGCAGGAGCTGATCGACAACGCGCATCTGTTCCTGTCCAAGCGCGCGATCCACTCGTTTGGCGGATATGCGGACGCACAGCTGCGGCGTCTGCAGAACGCGCTGGCACGGGATTCCTATCCGCAGCGCGAGAAGGAACAGCACATCTTCAACTCCGTGAAGAATGCCATGTACGATTTCAGAAAACGATACGAGCCCTTTGAGAACGGCGCGATCCGCCTCTACACCGACAAGGCCGTCAACCCCGACTTTGAGACGGAGATCTTTGTGGACGCGAACCTGACGCACTACCCGCTGCGCGACTACAAGAATATCTGGAATGAGATGAACAACATCGTCAAGGACTACGACAAACTCGGAAAGCGCAACCGCAAGAAGGACGACAACCATCTGAACAAACACGCCATGCACCTGATCCGTCTCTTCATGATGGCGGTCGATATCCTGGAAAAAGGCGAGATCCGCACATACCGCCGGGAAGAGCAGCCGCTCCTGCTGCAGATCCGGGGCGGTGATTTTCAGAAGGATGACGGCACTTTCCGGGACGAATTTTATGAACTTTTAAGTGATTATGAGAAAAAACTGGACGACGCGGCAAAGAATACAGTGTTGCCCGACGAACCAGACATGAATCTCGTACAGGAGTACGTCATGTCCGTCAATGAAAAGGTAGTGCGCGACGAAAGGACAGGGTGCTATGAGATATCATGATTTTGAAGGCTCCATCGAGGAACTCGTTTTACTGAAATTAAAAGAGATCGAAGAAAAGGAACAGGTGACGATACTCCACGCTGTCGAGTCCGGCAGCCGCGCATGGGGATTCGCATCACCGGACAGCGACTACGATGTGCGCTTTATCTATGTGCGCAGCCAGAAGTATTATCTGGGACTGCAGCCCAGACAGGACTTTATCGACTGGGCGCTCGACGAGACGCTCGACATCAACGGTTGGGATCTGTCCAAGGCACTGCAGCACTTCCACAGATCCAACGCCACACTCTTCGAGTGGGCAAACTCGCCGATCGTCTACCGCACGACACCGGAGTGGACTCAGATCTACGCTGCGGCCGAAAAATATTTTTCCTGCAGATCCGCCATGTACCACTACTACGGCACTGCACGGAAAAATTACCACGCACATCTCACCGATGCCCTCGTAAAATACAAGAAATACTTCTATGTGCTGCGCCCGATCCTGGCGTGCAGATGGATCGAGAAAAAAGCCTGCCCGCCGCCTGTTTTGTTCACGGCGCTTGCCGCCGAAACGCTGGAGGACGATATGAGAGCTGCCATAAACCAGCTTGTGGAAACCAAACAACAGATGACCGAATCCGAGAAAGCGCCCCGGATCGATCATCTGAATGCATACATTGAAAAACAGCTCGCATATTTTAAGTCAGCCATCGATGCGATGGCTGACGACCGCACCGCGGACTGGGAGGCATTGAACGAAGTTTTTTTCAGGACACTATAAGACATTGCCCCTATTTTATTTCTGATACTTATTCCCCACAAAGAGCTGCACCTCATAAGGCCGGAGCAGTTCCTCCCTCTCGCCCTCGAGCATCGTGTACATGCCATGCAGGTGGTAGACCTGTTCATCGCCTGTATGGTTAATGACAAACAGCCATACCTTGTCGTCGCTCTCGCGCGTCATCATCTCCACACCGTCGCCCGCCGTGCCCAGTGTCTCCACTTCACAGACACCAGTGATATAGGTCATGATGTCCTCCATCAGCTCCTCTCCCGGCTCCGTTCCGATATACCACGCGATCCCAATTCCATATCGATGCTCTGTGACTGCCGGAGTCTGCCTGTAGAATCCCGTCGAGTACTCCGCGATCTGGCTTGCGCCCTTAAGCTCTATGATATCGCACCATTTTTCGATCACATACTCTTTCTTGCCGTAGAGCACGCCGCCCGTCGTCCCGATCAGGCAGTCGTACTCCGGCACCTCGATGCCGCACAGCTCACCAAGCCGCCCCGGAAGCTCCCTGTCCGTCATGCACAGATTGTTTGCATCCTTCACTCCGGTGCGCATCGTCAGAACCAGGTGCCCGCCGTCTGCCACATAATCCATGTAGTGCTGCTCAAGCTCGGGCGTCATCAGATACTGGAGCGGTGCGATGACGAGTTTGTACTTCGATATGTCGTCCATGTCCTGCACAAAATCCACCGGAATCTTCTTATCATACAAAGCCTTATAGTACTTCTGAAGCTGGTCGACATAGCGAAGCTCCGGGTGATTGGGCTGTATGTCAAAAGCATAATTCTGCCGGAAACTGTGCACGATCGCGACCTGCGGATCGGGCATCGTCCCCTCAAGATCGTCCATATATCGTGCGAACGTCTGCGTCAGCTTCTGCGCCTCATAGTACGTCCTGCCCGGTCTGCCGCTGTGTCCAAGGATCCCGTGCCAGTACTGTTCCGTGCCCATCGCGCATGTCCGCCAGCGGAAGAATACGACCGCGTCCGCGCCGTGTGCGACGGACTGCATCGCCCACGCTGACATCTGTCCCGGCTCCAGCGCCCTGCCCATGATCTCCCAGCCCGCCATGCCCGCCTGCTGCTCCATCATCCAGAACGGCTTCTTCTTGTAGCCGCGCACGACATCATGACACGCGGCGATCTCATTCTCCGGCTGGTGCGGCTGCTTCTGCCAGTGCCCCGCCGGGTAGATATCATTGGACACAAAGTCCAGCAACGTGCCCAGGTCATAGTAGTCGACTTTGTTGTCAAAGCACATATAGTTGTGCGTGATAAAGTGGTTCGGACACTTCTCACGGATGATGTCCGCCTGCCAGCTGGCAAAGTTCACGATCAGATCCGAACAGTAGCACTTCCAGTCGAGCATCGCTGACGGATTCTCACCTGCCGCCGTGATCAGCGGTGTCCCGATCTGGCTGAAGTCGTTGTACCCCTGACTCCAGAACGCAGTCCCCCACGCGTCATTCAGCGCCTCGATCGTACCGTATTTCCGCTTTAGCCACTTCTGGTAAAACTGTCTGCAGGAGCTGCACATACACAGCTCGCCATGCGAATTGCCAAGCTCGTTATCGATCTGCCAGCCGATCACACCCGGATTGTCCGCAAAATGCTCCGCAAACTTTGACACGAAGCGTTTGATATGCCCATAGTAGACCGGATTGGACTGGCAGTCATGATGACGCCCGCCAAAGAACCTGCGCCTTCCCTCCCTGTCGATTGGCTGTATCTCCGGATTTTTGCGCACGATCCACGCCGGGGGCGCCGCCGTCGGCGTACCCAGGATCGTCTTGATCCCATAGCTGTCAAGGAGCGCGACCGCCTCCTCGAGCCACTCAAAGTGAAACTCGCCCGGCGCCGGCTCCATCTTGAACCACGAGAACTCCGCCATGCGCACGACCTGCACGCCCATCTCCTTCATCAGCTTCGCATCCGTCTCCCAACGCTCCCTCGGCCAGTGCTCCGGATAATAGTCCACACCAAAATGAATACCCATATCTGATACCTCCACATTTGTTCCCCTGATCGATCTTATCATTGAAACTGTTATCTACATTATAAATAATGTTCCCCAAAACAGCAATCGTTTTTCAAGCATTACAAATCAAAGCAGAAGCGGTTTCATGTCTTTGAGTATCGTCACTTCCTCATCCGGTCCTAACCGGTCACAGAGCATGGTCGAGCGGGGATCATATTTTGCCATGTTCCTGCGGACACTCTCAGGGCTGTGATTGGCATAACAGTAGACGCACCCATTGGCGCAGGTATTGTGCGTCCCGGCTTCCCTGCTCGCCATACACCTGCAGGCCGCCCGCTGTCCCGAATCCTTAAGATTCTTTTTCGTATTTTTGATCTTACCTCCTGTCAGCCGCTCCACCAGCGCTTTGTCGATACAGGCATTGTGCTCTATGCCCAGCGCTTCCAGATCAATGGTCTCCGCACACGTCGCTGCAGTCATATGATTTTCCTGAGCGATATCCCGGATCTGTACCGCGATCGAGCGCATCTCGTCCCCGGACAGATCCCGAACGCCCAGCTTCCGCATCGCGGTCCTGTTTTTGCCATACAGGTCCACGAAGCTGAAAACGCATTTTTCCGTGTATCCGTTCAGTGCCTTCGCGATCTCCGCAATCGCTTTGATATGATACGCCGCACTGTACCGGTCACTGACCAGGATCGGGTCATACCGCCATATCACCCTCTCCGGGCCGATCCTGTCTGACAGCTCCTGAAAGGCGGGAATCAGCTCCTTCCTCTTGTCAGGCAGATTCGTTTCAATATCCCTGCCGTATCCGGTCAATGTAAACTGGAAATAATAGCAATACTTCCGCAGCCCGTCCAATTTCGGAAGCATCGGTATCGGATTCTTTGTCCAGAACACGATGCAGTCCACAAGTTCGGGCGAGAGCGGAAGTCTGCTGACCTGTCTGTTATTCATCGGATTCCTGACGTCCAGGAACCCTTCCTTTATTCTATTCAGAAACCATTCCGAATAGAATGCCGGAATGTCTGTCCTGCGGCTCGCGCTGATGATCATTGTCAATCCCTCACATAAGTTCTATATTATCACATATACAAAGCATCGCCGTGGCGACAAAGCTTCCTGACCACACCTCGCAGTCAAACGAGCCGTTGTATCTCTGCACCACCTGCCGGACGCGCTTTAACCCCCATCCGTGCAGCAGCCTGTCCTGCTTCGCCGTGCAGAAGAGCCCCCGCTTCCTCTCTGGCTCCCGCCCGCACGGATTTGCGACGCGGATCATGACAAAGTGATGAATGTACCGTATGGAAACATCGATCGTCGCAGGCACGCTTTGCTCCCGCCCGACAGACTCGATCGCATTGTCGATCAGATTCGTCAGGATTGTGCAGAAATCGTCGCCCGCGATCCCTGTGTTCACAGGGAGCTGCGCGTTGATATCCAGGGTGCACCCCCTCTCCTGCGCGAGCCGCTTCTTATCATTGAGGACTGCATCGACAATGCCCACACCCGTCCACAAAATACCGGACAACTGCTCAAACGGTCTGCTGATCCGCGTGATATACTCCTGAATCTCCTGGCATCTCCCCTCGCCTGCCAGATAGTAGATCGCCTGCAGGTGATTGTCCATATCATGAAAAAGCATCGCATGCTCTGACCATGTCTGCTGCAGCCGCTCATACTGCTCACCCAGCATCTTCACTTTCTGCGTTTCCCTTTTCAACATCTCTCTCCTGCGCACAACCCATTCCTCCATCCCCCACGGCTCCTGCTGCGGGGATCGCGGATCTGCCATTGTCTCCTCACATATGCCGCTTCCAGAATTCCAGCAGCCGTGTTTTTAAGCCCTGCATCCTCGATTGGCTCACCGCAAGCCGTGTGCCGTCTTTCATGACGCAGCAGCCCTCCTGTATGCCCATAATACAGGATAGATTGACGATACACCCTCTGTCTATGAACATAAATTCCTTTTCATCCAGCCCGTCATAGACCTGCTGCAACGTTTTTCGCACATGAAATCTGGCACCTCCAGGCTCATTCATTTCTGCCATATCCGTGACCAGCACGGCGTTCTTCCCCTCGTGCGTGATGTAGAGCAGATTTTTGAGCGGCACCCGCTCCAGACGGTTTTTGTTCTGAATGACATAACTCTCCCGCAGCTGCACCTCCACCATCGCAGCCGCGTCCAGCAAGGCGTGCTGCAGACGGTTTTCAAGATCCCTCTTGGGTATATAACGGAACACCGACAGTTCATAGGCGTCGAGCACATATTCCATATGGGACGTGATAAATATGACCAGCACCTCCGGCAGCACTTTCCTGATGCGCCCTGCCAGCTCCATGCCATCCATCTGCGGCATCTCGATGTCCAGAAGCACCAGGTCAAACCGGCCGCCGTCCTCGATCTCATACAATAGCTGCTGCCCGTTCGCAAAAGTATCCACCCTGGCAAAAATCTGATTCCCGGCATAGCACGCCTGGACAAACTGATTCAGTTTTTCGAGCAGAACTGTCTCGTCATCGCAGATCCCAACCCTGACCATATTGTCCCCCAATCCTGTTTTTTGAATCAACCGGCTGTTTCTATTATAAAGAATGTTCCGCAAAACAGCAATGACTTTTCAAAGACAAAAAAGGGAGATTGGAGGACACATTGAATTTTCGCATATTAATCCTGTATACTATTTAACAGGTAAACCAACGATCAGAAAGGCAGGTCTCCCAATATGAAAAAACAGGGCACGATCCATCAGGCAGTCAGCAACAACCTCTATATCATGCAGTTTGCATGGCGCTTATCGCCCCGGCGCGTTCTTTTTTCCGGTGTCTATTACGGGCTCGGGCAGTTTGAATACCTGTTTTTCTCCGGGTATTTTATCAAAAAAGTGCTCTCACTCATCGAGACAGGCACCAGCTTTCCGGATGTCCTTCTTTTTCTGGGATTTACAGCGGGACTGTTCCTTGCCGTCGTCCTCTTTAACAGCTGGTATGAGAACCTGCTCGTCCCGGTCACCGATGTGGAGCTCTATCACGGATTGTGCCACACCTTGTACGAGAAGGCAGGAAATGCCGACCTCTCCTGCTTTGAGGACAGCGACTTTTACAACCGCTATATGATGGCGATGACCGACAGCGACCAGCGCCTGATCAGGACGATCGATAACCTCTGGCAGATCCTTCTCGGTGCCGCCGCCGTCGCCGTGTCGTGGGTCATGATGTTCCGCATAGACCACCTCGTGATCCTGTTTGTGCTCGCACCGGTCATCGGCAACTTCGTATTTGCCGAGTCCCTGAACAGGCTGTCCTACCGCATCTATGAAGAATCCGTCATCTACCGCCGCATCGCAGACTACGTAAACCGCGTGCTGCATCTCTCCGACTATGTCAAAGAACTGCGCATGACAAATATCTATCACGTCATGGAGAGAAAGCAGAAAGATGCGGAGAAGGGCATCACTTCCACGATGGACAAATATGCGCGGAAAAGCATTCTGCTGGGATGGGGATATCTGTATTTCACCTTTGTCATCATCTTTGAGGGCGTCATCTTTTACGGCGCTTACAGGACCATCGCCGCAAAGACAATGCCGTTGTCCGATTTTGCCGTGCTCACCACACTGATGACCTCCGTCTCATGGATTCTGATCGACTACACCAAGGCGCTGCTCGAAAGCATGAAAAACAGCCTTTACATCCAAAACCTGCGCGAATTTCTGGCTTTCGAGCCCGCCATTCCCGAGGACCATGACGGACTGATGCCCGCACAGCCCATACAGAGCATCGAATTTCGCAATGTGAGCTTTGTCTATCCATCCGGAAAAACCGCGCTCAAGGACATCAGTTTCTCACTGCATGCCAGCGAACGCTGCGCACTCGTGGGCTACAACGGCGCAGGAAAGACGACCCTTATCAAGCTGCTGATGCGCCTCTATGATCCCACAGAGGGGACGGTTCTCGTGAACAGCATTGATATCCGGAAATATAATCTCAAAGCTTACCGCAGCCTGTTCTCCGCCGCGTTTCAGGACGGAAAGATCTTTGCCAGGAGCATCCGGGACAATATCACCATGGGACAGAGGCCCGAAAATGATCTCCTGATCCGCAGTGCGCTGGAAAAGGCAGATATCTTATCCACAATAGAATCTCTCCCCGGATCCCTGGACACGATCCTGACGCGTGAATTTGCGGAGGACGGCGTCATCCTCTCCGGCGGGCAGATCCAGAAATTAACAGCTGCCAGAGCTTTTTACCAGAATGCCCCTGTCTGTGTCTTTGATGAGCCGTCGAGCGCACTGGACCCGATCGCGGAACACGCGCTGATGGAAAACATCAAAAAAGACAGCGCAGGAAAACTGCTGCTGCTCATCTCCCACCGCCTGTCATCGATCCAGGATATGGAAAAGATCATCGTCCTGAAAAACGGACATATCTCTGAACAGGGCACACACGCCGAACTGATGGCACAAAGCGGTGAATACGCCGCGCTGTACCATATGCAGGCCGAAAAATACAGAACCGAAAAGGCATTTCAAAATCCCATAGGAGGACCGGAATCATGAAAAAGCATCCTGCAGATCTGTCATGGCTGATACGCTTTTGTATCCGCACATCGCCAAAACTGTTTTTCTTCAATATTTTTGCCTGTGTGGAGCAGAGCCTGTTTGTTTTCTTTGAGTACACCATATGGATCGGATACAACCTTAATGCCGCTGAGAACGGCGCCCCGTTTTCGCAGGTAGCGCTCCTGACGATGGGCGTATTTGCACTGTTCCTCATCCATCAGTTCATCGACAGCATTTACTTTCAATGGTCTTTTGAGCGCATCAAACCCACACTGACGTTCCAGCTGCGCAGGCAGATTTATGAAAAAGCCTGCTCTGTGGATCTGTCCTGCTACGATGACACGGACTTTTACAACGACTTCGTGCTGTCAACCACACAGACAGATGAATGCATCGAACGTTTTCTGAATGACGGCAGGGATTTTCTGTTTGAGCTGGTCAATGTCGCCGCGTATTTTTCCTACCTGCTCGCCATCGACCGGATCGGACTGCTGCTCGCTGTCCTCTGCGGTGTGGTCAACTACTGTTCAAGTCAAAAATATGCCATGCTTGAAAAAGATGCCAGGTTGTGCAAGACCCCTCTTGAGCGCGAGCGCGCCTATCAGCACCGGGTATTTTATCTGCAGGATTACGCCAAGGAACTGCGGCTCCACCCTGATATGCGCAGCCAGCTGTCCAGGGATTTCGACCGCTGCAGCCAGGAACTGAACACCGTCAATCACAAATACGGACTGAAACTTTGGCTGTATGGATTCTTAAAAGGTTACATGCCTGTCTATTTCATGCTTTATGCCATCTACCTGCCCTACCTGCTCTACAAGGCAATGGTGGCGCACACGCTCTCCCTCGGCGCGATGGTCATCCTGTTAGCGGCCGTCCGGAGAATGATCAAGCGCGGCGGGGCACTGGTCGGCCGGCTGCCGCGGTTTGCCTACATCGGCACCTTTATCGAAAAAATACGCTGCTTTCTCGCCTATGAGCCCAGGATCATCAGCGGCGAAAAGGATGTGAAGGACGATTGGAACCGTCTCACCCTCTCGCATGTCAGTTTTTCATATCAAAACGGCAGCCACAGCCCCCATGCCAGGGAAATCCTCCGCGATATCAGCCTTGAGATCAACCATGGACAGAAGATCGCACTGGTCGGCTACAATGGCGCCGGAAAGACAACTCTCGTCAAACTGCTGATGCGCTTTTACGATCCGGACAGCGGTGTGATCCTGCGAAACGGCACAGACATCCGCACCCTGAAGCTCGACGCTTACCGCAGGGAGATCGGCGCTGTCTTTCAGGATTACAGGATTTATGCCGCCACCCTGCGCGAGAATGTCGTCATGGACTTGTGTACCCTGGAACGCGAGGAGACCTACGCGGTAGAACATGCTCTTCACCGCGCAAAATTGAACCTCGCCGCCCAAAAACTCAAATACCAGATCGAGACGCCGCTCACCACAGAGTTTGAGAAGGACGGCATCGATCTCTCCGGCGGTGAGAGCCAGAAAGTCGCCATCGCAAGGACGCTGTACCACTCCCACGAGCTGATCATCATGGACGAGCCGTCGAGCGCTCTCGATCCCGCGTCAGAATACCAGTTAAATCAGGAATTAAAACAGCTTGCGGAAGATAAAACCGTCATCTTCATATCACACAGACTCGCCACTGCCAGGGATGCAGACTGTATCTACATGATGAAAGAAGGGCGTATCGTGGAACACGGAACACATGAACAGCTGCTCGATCTGGACGGCGAGTACTGTAAGATGTGGAATCTGCAGGCACAGGCATATCAGCAGGACTGACAGCTGTCCATGCATTTCAAAAAGGCGCAAGGTTTTCAACAGTTGAAAGCCTTACGCCTTTTTATGCACACGGCACCCAAAGAAAGATTGTCAGCATGCGCTGACGGGTGCCCAGCGCACGAGCAGGGGAAGAGGACTCTTCCCTGCTCGATTGTCCTATATCCTGCTGACCAGGCTCTCCACAAGCTTTGCACAGTGTGCCGCAGCTGCGCGCTCAAATTCAGGATAATCCATGTGCGCGCTTCCGTCCGCCTTGTCCGAGATCGCGCGCAGCACCACATATGGGATCCCGTTCAGGAATGCCGCGTGGGCGATCGCAGCTCCCTCCATCTCCGCACAGGAGCCGTCGAACCGGCTGATCAGCCTGTCCTTCACCGCGCCGTCTGATATAAACTGGTCACCGCTGACCACACGTCCCTCGTACACGCCGATCTCCGGATTCACTTCCCTGCAGACAGCGATCGCCGCCTCTGCCAGCTTCCTGTCCGCCTTGAAGAACGAAGTCTCCATCTGCGGGATGATTCCCGGCTCATAGCCGAGCGCACTGACATCCATGTCATGTTCGCATGCGTCCGTAGATACAACGATGTCACCGATATTGATCTCCGCGCGCAGGGAACCTGCTACCCCCGTGTTGATCACTGCATCAACGCCGAACACATCTGCCAGGATCTGCACGCAGATTCCGGCGTTGACTTTTCCGATGCCGCACTGTACGATGACCACATCCTTTCCGTTCAGAACACCCTCATGAAATTTCATGCCGGCTTTTTCTACGACGTTCTTTACCTGCATTTTTGACTTCAACTCCGCCACCTCGAGCTCCATCGCTCCGATGATACCTACTTTGTTCATTGTTTTGTCTTCCTTTCCTTATTTGATTTATTTCCAAAATCATTCCTCGACGCTTTGATGTACCGCATCCGTTCCGACTCAGATCATTCCGGCCGCCATCGAAGAAATATCCTGCGCAAGCTGCGATCCCTTTGACTTTTAACAGATCATACATGGGTCTGATTTTGCGTTCCAAGCTCCTTGCGCATTACTTTCACATATTGCAGATCCGCAGCTTCCTTGAAACCATTCCGCTCATACATTCCAGAAGTCCCATGATACTGAAATTCCAACTGATCGTCCGCAAACGGATACGCCTCGACATATGCGTATCCTTCCTGCGCCGCGTCCTCACACACCCGTTTCAGCAGGCTCTGTGCAACGCCTTTTCCCCGATAATCCGGAGCAATCAGGAAGCAGAAGACTGCCTTTACCCGGATATCTTCCGCCTCGTCCGCCTGATAACCGATCTTTCGGAACATCTCAGTCAGATATCGGTAATTCTTCCGTTCGTTGACATTGCACCAGCCGATCACTTTGTCTGCCCTATAGGCAAGATACCCCTGCATCTCCCCCGCCTGGATCAATTCAACAGCTTTTTCCCTGCGCTCCTTCACATCTGTCCATTCCTCCTGTGTCTTCGGATCCAGATGCCCTTCCAGACAATAGCAAAATGCCCAGTCCTGATGATCCTGAAATGCTATGTTATCAAAAAAATACAGCCAGTCTCCGCACAGCTTTGGTTCCAACCGCCGTATTACCACTTCCTGTTCCATCATCCTCCAATGTACCTCCTTCCAGATTCTGCAGATCTACTTCATTATAATTGATTTTCAGGATAAATACAATGTAGAAAGATTTCAGGATTTTCATGCTAACAGATGTACACATTCTTTTTTCATAGTATAATAGTATCCATCGAGCTGGGAAGAGAAACCTTCCTAATAAAATGCGACAGGAGCGGAATATGGGAACAACAGAATTGATATCACTGCAGCTGAGAATGTTTCTGATCATGCTGACAGGGCTTTTTTTTCGGCGGAAAAACCTGATCTCGGCGGAGGGCAAAAAAAATCTCACCGATCTGGTGATCTATCTCATCTTACCCTGCAACATCGTGAAATCCTTTATGATCACGTTTGACGGGAATACCTTAAAAAAATTCGGAACCGTTTTTCTGGTCTCTGTGCTGATCCAGGTGGTCTGCGCCCTGTTTGCAAGACTGTTCTACAACCGCATGGCACCGGGACACAGAAAAGTCATGCAGTATGCCACTGTGGCGTCCAATGCCGGATTTCTGGGCAATCCTGTGGCGGAGGGTGTGTTCGGCAGCGTGGGACTCGCGCTCGCATCCGTCTATCTGATCCCCCAGCGCATCGTCATGTGGTCCGCGGGCGTGTCCTATTTTACAGCGGACAGCGAAACTCCCGGATCTGCCAGGACGACTTCATGGAATGCCCGCATGCATATGCTCAGGCGGATCATCACTCACCCCTGCATCATTGCAGTTGCCGTGGGGCTGGTGTTCATGCTGGGACAGGTGCAGCTGCCTTCTTTTCTTGACGCGGCACTCAGGGATATCGGAAACTGCAACACAGCCATGTCCATGCTCGTCATCGGCACGATCCTCGCGGACGTAAGCCCCCGGGATATGCTGGACGGATCGATCTTCCTCTTCTCGGGTCTGAGACTGATCCTGATCCCGCTGCTTGTCCATGCAGGCTGCCTCTTCTGTGCCGTCGATCCGCTTGTGACAGGCGTGTCCGTTCTGCTTGCGGCGATGCCGGCGGCAAGCACCACAGCGATCCTCGCCGCCAAGTATGACGGAGACGCCGCTTATGCAAGCAAATGCGTCGTCACCACCACTGTACTCTCCCTGCTGACAACCCCAGTGTGGAGCATGATCCTGCTGCGGGCGATTTGAAAACGGGAGCCTAGTACAGCGAAAATTAAGTTTCTGGTACATTGACGCAGAATGATTGTTTCAGATGCAGGGCGGAGGAATGAGCCGTATCGGTGGCTACGGCGATTGACGACAACGCCGCAGATGAACAATCAGGCAAGTCAAGGTGCCGGTTACTTAATATTCGTTGTACTATACCGCCTGCCCAAACTGCGTGCAGAGAAAACGGCTGACTGCCTCCAGCAGATCCTCTGCGTCGTCCGCCTGGATATTCAGATTCATGACGCGGTTGAAACCAAGCGCCAGCATTCCGAGAACGGATTTTGCATCCATGGTCTCCCTGCCCAGGGAGACCTCCACAGCATATGGATACCGCTCAACCGTATCCACGAATTCCATGACTTCTTTCTGATCTCTCAAGATAACATTCCTACTGATCATTTTTTCATACCCCTCATCTTCTAACCAAATTTTATTTCCATGTATCTGTCATCAATTCAGTTCGAACAGCTTCGCCCCATGCGACGGCACAGTATCCGCGAGCACATTTTCATATATTGCCGTCTCCTTCCGGCTCCAAAGTTCCTTCGCGCTGCCGCCATCCACCGCCGCATCCGCGAACTGCTCCACTTCTTTCAGGTCACATCTCATTTCCTGTTCCGTATCCCTGAAATTGAAGAATGCAATATATTTCTCACCTGTCGCGCGGTTCATGCAGCTCCAAACCGCGTGATCCTCATCTTTCTCAAACTGCCGTCCGACATACTCGTTGGAAACGAGTCTGAGGATATCCTTTCTGGTCAGTAGGTCCAATGTCCAGTCGTCCAGCAATGTCAGCTCCGCACCGATCATCAGCGGGGAGCCAAAGACGCACCACAGTGTCATCATCGTGATCTGCTCATCTTTCGTGAAATTCGTATTCCATTCCGCCTTGCCAAAGCCTTTGCCAAGCTTTCCGAGCGGAAGCATGTCACAGTCTGGATAAGAGCCCTCCGCAACGTGATCCTGCCACAGCTCGCAGCGGTCAAACATATTCCGCAGCAGATCCCAGTTATCCCAGAAATCATCAGTAATGCGCCACATATTGGCATACTTTTCATAATGCCATGCCTTCTCGATCAGCGCCGGTCCCGGGGAAAGCGACAGTACGATATCCCTTCCGGATTTCTGAATCGCGCGCTGCAGCATTTCCACCTCATGCGCTGCCGAGTAAGGATTGTGCGGATATACATTGGTATTGCAGATATCATCGCACTTGATATAGTCCACACCCCACTCCGCATAAAGACTGATGATCGAATCATAGTACGCCTGCGCGCCTTCCACATCTTTGCGCACCCCGTACATATCAGGATTCCACCCGCAGATCGAGCACGGATCTGCGATCTCATTTGCAGTGATATTCGTCCCGAGTACCGGCATATGCTCATGCGCCGCTTTCCTGGGGATCCCGCGCATGATATGGATGCCGAATTTCAATCCGAGATCATGTACGTACGCTGCCAGCGGCGCAAAGCCTTTTCCGCCTGCGGCAGACGGAAATCTGTTCACTGCCGGAAGCAGCCTGCCGTACTCGTCGATCTCCTCATCGCCAAACGGGATATACTGGTACTTGTCCCGCATCGTGCCGGCGTCCTTTGCGTACCACTCGATATCCACCACGATGTACTCCCAGCCCGCGTCTTTCATGTGCGCTGCCATATAATCCGCGTTGGCTTTTACCTGCGCCTCGGTGACAGTCGTGTCATAATAATCATAACTGTTCCAGCCCATCGGCGCCTTTTTCATCCGATATTTCATTGTCGTGTCCTCTTTTCTTATTTTCATTGATGTAACCCTGATGTCCCGAAACCCGTTTCACAAATCAATATAATCTTCTTTGTCTGCTTTGTCAATATTTAGGGAAAGATATTTAAACTCTTTTTTCCCCTCAACTGTTGTACGGTTGAGTTTAGCTAAAACCTTTTTATAAATCAAAACGGAAAATTATCGGAAAGGATTAAAACAGATATGATATTTTAAACGATGTGCAGCGGGAGCAGATGAATAATACATGGTCGAGTAGACATTCCCCTTACGGGGAATGCCCCTCTGCAGAACCGGACGTGCGGCTTTTCCGCATCCGGCTCTTTGCAAAGTTAATTATTCAACAACTATCACCCATAGATACTAACATATATTTTCGGGCGAGCCAGGGGATAGTCTTTTAACATTGCATTAAACGCCTCCCATGTATAACTTTTCTTCCGACTCCTACGGTTTAACCAATAGAACAAACTTCTTCTAACTCGAAAACAAAAGTCATTTATGCCCTTAAAAGAGTCTCATTTTTGATGTGCACAATAAGAACAGCTGTCAGATACCTAAATCCAGTATAGAAAAATCAATAAATAGGTCGTCATAAATGTTGGCTTTAATATTATCCTGAAAAGTGTAAATTTCCATCTGGAAATCAGACTGCTCCAAATAATAAACGATTATTCTTTCAGTACGTGGATCTACAATCCAGTATTCCCTAACGCCGGCATCAGCATATAGGTTCAGCTTGTGTATATAATCATACCCAGGGTTTGATGGAGAAACAATTTCTATAATCCAGTCTGGGGCACCTGTACATCCCCGGTCTGTGAGTTTGTCTTTATCACATACGACACTTATGTCAGGCTCTACTATGGTTTCCTTCTTTTTAAACAGCTTGACAGCGAACGGGGCAGGATAGACACGGCAGGAACCGCTTTTCGACTTGATGTATTCCCGGATTGTTCCGGAAAGCTCCATGAGTATTGTCTGATGAATCCGGTTTGGTGCGGACATATTATAAAACTGCCCATCAATCAGTTCTGCCCGAACATCTTCCGGAAGATTGTAATAATCGTCTTCAGTGTAGAATTTTGCTTGTGCCTGTGCCATATATAACACTTCCTTTCGTGGTTATTGTATGTGGTTATTTGCATCGTATTCGAGTATTGTCTACTATGGACATTGAATACAAGACTGCCTGTCCTTATGTGATAATAGTTTATTGCCAAACGGCAGCAGCATTGTTAACAGCATGTTTCATAAAAGCGGTTATTCCGAACCTCCTCAGACATAAAAGGACAGATATCTATTTACTTTTTAACATCCCCCTTTTATTATACGGGCAGATATCCCGGCATCTGTGACAGGAGATCTCCCAGTTTTTTGTGCTTTGGTTGTCTCCGAAAGCATGATCCCAGCAGCGCTGCTGGTCGATCTCCGGCTTCTCCAGCGCGTTCACCGGGCACGCTTCCACGCACAGCCTGCAGTCATTGCAGATCCGCTCCAGTATCGCATCAGGCTCCAGTTCTGCCTCCGTGAGCACCATTCCGAGCCAGACCATGCTGCCAAACTCCGGTGTGATCAGCAGCGAATGCCTTCCGATCGTGCCAAGTCCTGCCGCCTGTGCCGCGTGCTTTTGGGAGACGATCGAACGCCATCGCCCTGTCCGGTCATCCCACTGACTCTCGTTCGTCGGTACGGGCACTGCCGCGACGCCTCTTTTGTCCAGTTCGATACACAGATCGAGCGCGATCGCATCCATTTTCGCTGTGATGGAATTGCGCACCCTGGTATATGGGACTGCCGTTTTGCATGACAGGACTCCTGCCGGAAATCTGCACGCAAATGAGATGACGGACCGGCAGGACGGCAGCACGTCACAGGGGTGATATCCCTCCGGTGCGTCGTCAAAACGGTCCGTTCCCGCGATCCCGCACAGATCCGCTCCCAATGCATACGCGATTTCCTTGATCTGAATAGTATCGATCTTTGTTTCTTTCACATGCTTTCCTCCATTCTGTTATCCTTTGCCATTGCCGAACAGCACCGGACGCAGACGCTATGTACGGTTCATTCCTATTTATCACACATTTCATCCAGTTTCCTTTTCATTTCATCATCAAAGCGAAGACATACAGTTGTCATCTCATCACATCCTTTTAGTTTTATTATGCTGTCAATTGAAGAATATTGCAAGAAATATCATTATTTTTTTCATTTTCGCTTTAACGTTTTTCGGAAAGATTTTCTATCCTCTTGTCTTTTACTGTTTTATATGGTATACTGTTATGCATAACATCATAACAGCATAAACAGTAAGGAGGCGGCTCGTGAAACTTATTATTTCAAATATATCGGGCATACCGATATATGAACAGATCAAACAGCAGATCAAATCAGCGATCATGTCCGGCGATTTACAAAAGGACGAGACACTCCCCTCATTGCGGACGCTTGCTAAAGAATTAAAAATCAGTGTCTTGACTGTAACGAGGGCGTATACGGAATTAGAACAGGAGGGATTTGTAAAAAATGTCCAGGGACGGGGCTGTTTTGTCCTGGGACAGGGCTCTGAGCTTTTGCGGGAACAACTGCTCTGCAAGATAGAAAACAGCTTATCAGAAGCAATCAGCGCGGCGCGGGTTGCTGATCTTTCCGAAGAAGAATTGCATCATCTTCTGAGTATCTTAATGGAGGAAAAAACAGATGAATGATTATTTAGAAGTAAGAAATCTGTCAAAATCTTTTGAGGGTTTCCGGTTACATGACATTACCTTTACATTGCCAAAAGGCTATATTATGGGACTGATCGGTCCGAACGGTTCCGGAAAAACGACATTATCATGATCATGGGCATAACTGCACTGATATTTTCTTTAGCTGTACACCCTGTCATATTAACGATTTTGGGAGAAAGCATCAGCGTATTCGAACATATATTCGCTGCTGTCATAGGGATATTCCTTTTTGCCCTTTATACCGTTTTTCAACTGCCCGGATATTATAAACTTGGTTCCATTAAAGGCAGGGGGTTTATGTATATCCCGGTTGCAGGATTTCTGATCACCCTGCTGTTCCTTACAAAAGTTCCTGTCGGTGAGAGCAGGCTGCTTTTCACAGTGATCCATTCCCCTGTCCTGCTTATGCTATCAACTGTCATTCTTGTGATAGCAATGTATGCTGTTTCCATACGGGTATCTATCCAGATCCTGAAAAATAAAGAGGTGTGAGGTGCGAACATGGATTTTACTGTTTTGATCGTGGGGCTTTTGATCGGTATCGGAATACCGCTTAGAAACAAGGCTGGCGGGATCGTCCAGCCCGCCACGCCTCCTGCATTGATCAATCATCTTTCAGATGATTTCAGATCCCCCGCTCATCCATGCACTCAAAGCCTGTCTGGTCATCAAGTATGGTGATCGTTACATTCCGGCTGCTGTACTTTGCCGCAATAGACTGCAGCCATTCCAGCATGTCGCTCTCCGTCATCTGCAGAATCTCGTCAATGTCCGAAGATTCCCAGTAGTCCTGTATCTCGCGCACCATTTTGCCGATCTGGCCGTCGCGCTCCCCGATGGTAACTTTTTCCCTGTCCGCTATATGATAGGAAAAACCGCAATCCAGCGAACACCACGCCATACCGTAACCGCCCTGCGCATACTCCTCTTTGCCGGACAGATGAATGTTGATACAGATATCCTGCTGCGGTTCGCTCTTTTTCAGACTTCTGACATACTCTCCGTTTTCCATGCCTGAAAACCAAGTCGTCAGCTCCACGAAGGATCTCTCCTCGTCCGTCAGCGCAACGCGGTAATCTTCCCAGCCGCGGTCATCACCGATCCTGTCCATCCGCTCATAATTCTCATTGCACCAGTCGAGAAATTCCATATTGAAATCCGCGATCGATCTTTGCCGGTAATCCGGCGTTTTCAGAGTGAACAGACTCCTGTAATCTTCCTCTGTGGCAGGCGTAGTCCGCCTGATCTCCTGAAATGCATTATTTTTATATTCATCTGTCACCGCCTGACGCCTGCTGGTGATCTCCGCCTCCTCCTGCACAGTGGCTTCCCGCAGTCCGGCGATCCTGTGGTTCTCATATACCACAAAAAGCTCGACCGCATCTGCAGCGTAGATATTCTCCCCGATCCCTGCATGTTCCGAGATCCAGACGTTTTCCTCCTCGTCGTAGATCCCCCGCACTTCCTTTCCATAAAAAAACATCTTGTAGTCATCGGTATCCCAGTCGTACTCGTATGTCAGGCCAAAGGGCACATAGGGTGCCATCAGCTTCTCCCACTCGTCGCGCCGCTCTTTCTCAGAATCCCCCATCTCATCAACCGACACCCCATTCAGCGGCACATATATATACTCTATATCCACGTGCATCTGGTCACTCGAAACTGTCATCGTGATATTCAGAATGAGTTCGTCGATGTATATCTTCATCCGCTCCTCATCGCGCAGCTCACTGACAGACAGATCCCGCAGGGCATTTCCCATCTCCTTCCCGATCATGTGGCGCGCTGAAATGTACTCCCCCACAGTGAGAACATCCGCATCCAGGATCGTCAGTGTGCCGGTGTACTCCAATGTGGCATTGTCAGACGCGCTGGCAAAGTCCGTCACTGCACCTCCATTAAATCTGGCTGACTGCCGTCCCGACAGGATCGGTCCGAGCACATTGTACAGGAAATCATAAGTCTCATTGCTGTCCGTTCCCTTCATGGTCTCATACTTTGCATATATGGCCTCATCCTGGAAAAAGCGGTTTATGACATCATTATACTGCTCCGTGTCCGTTTCTTTCCATACCTTGTCCCGATACGCCGAGATGCTCATTTTCTCATAGCCGTCAAACTTTAGTGCGAGCAGCATTTCGTATTCCTGCTCTGTAAGATCGGTATCTGGAATCGATACTGTTTTTTCCTTTTTATCCGTGTTTTTATTGCCCGCCGCGGAGGTGGCAAACGCTGTCGTCACACTGATGACCAAAATGGCGGCGGCAGCCACTGCCAGCGCAGACTTCTTTTTCGTTTTCATGATCGCTGTGATCCTCTCTTCCATTGCATTCTTTCCTATTTTCGATAACAGACCGCTGCAAAGCGGCGCTACACCACTTCTGGCTGCCTCCATCCGGATCAGCATCAGGGCATACGACGATCTGGACGACTCTCCCATGCGGCGCACAACGCTCTCGTCACAGGAGATCTCCACATCCCGGTTAAAAAGCAGCCACATGATCCACACCATCGGATTGAACCAGTGAACACAGAGCGCGCATATGACAAGCAGTTTCGTCAGCGCATCATAACGGCAGATATGCACATACTCATGTGTCAGCACATACTGCAGATGCCGCACATCCTCCCAGTCCGTGCCCTTGGGCATCAGTATGACGGGGTGAAGGACGCCATATGTCAGGGGCGTTGATACTCTGTCCGACTGCCTGACGCAGGGACGGCGGCGGTGTGCTCCCAGCCATTTTAGCTGGTCAGACAATACCGGCTTTGGACACTGGCACGACTGCTCCTGCAGCCATCTCTGCACAAATGCATTCTCGACCGGAAACGAAGCCTGAAACCGGAACCAAAAGCGCAGATAGGATACCACAAAATACAGGGCACAGGCTGCAAAACCGATCATCCAGATCACACCAAAAATGACATCACTGTCAGTTTTTAGTACTGGCCGGCTGGTTTGTCCCTCATCTGACGCTTCTTTGCCCCCTCCCTGCGATATCGCCATACGCGTACTGTTCGTCCTGTCCTTCTGATTCATATGAATGTCGTCCGGATCGCTATTGTTATCTATACCCTGCTCTGTGTACGCAGCCTGCGCCAGCGGATCCTGCCCCCGTTCTGCCAGCGAGTAAACACTCAGCGCCGACGGGATCGAAAAAGGCACCAGCAGCCTCAGCAGCACGATTCCCCACAGGATCATAAATGTCTTTTTCGGCAGACGGTTGATCGCCAGCGCGCGTATGATGATCACCGTCAGGATCATGACTGCCCCCGAAAAGCTCATCTGCAGCAAACTCATATTTTCCCTCCTCCCATATGTGATCTGCAAATCTGCAGATTCTGCACAATTCTCCAGATCAATCCTCTCCATATGTCTCCACGATCCGCCTTAGGTTCTCGATCTGCCCAGCGGAGAGCTTCTTCCTGCCAAGCAGTGCCGCAAACAGCTTATCCGCAGAACCGTCATAGACCTTGTCGATCAGTTCGTCCGTCTCCGCCTCCTGCACCCTTTCCTTCGGGATCAGCGCATGGCACATGAAATTCGGCTCCGTGCGCTCGATCGCACCCTTTTTCATGCACCGCTTGATCAGCGTGTAGGTCGTGTTCTTGTTCCAGCCAAGCTCCCTGTTCAGTATGTCCGCAATGTGCTTTGCCGGCACATCGCCGTCCCTCCACAGGACGTTCATCACCTTCAACTCGGAATCAAACAGTTTCGTAGCATCTTCATTCATAATCGACCGCTCCTTTCATAAGACTGTAGTAGTATCTGTTATTAGACTACTACAGTCTTATGATTTTGTCAATACCAAACCAAATATTTTTTGTGCCAAGTTTTCTTGGTAATATTCATTGACAAGAAAACTTGGCAGTCTTATAATAAAGTCAGCAGAAAAACCAGACAATATAACAAACGCCATAGAAAATGGCAACCAGAAAGGGGACGAATCATGAACAGGGAAGAGATCTTATGCAAAAGCAGGGCAGAAAATCAAAATAAAGATATCTACGAACTAGAGATACTGAGACAGGCATCCACATATGCCGTTATCGTGCTCCTCATTCTGGCTACGATATTCTTTACCGCGCAGATCCTTACCGGCGGCGGTATCAACTACGGAATCTATGCCATTGCCTTTTCCGGCAATGCCACGTATGCGTGGGTTAAATATCTGCATTTCAGACAAAGCGCTAAACTTGTCCACGCGATCCTCCTGACATTGTTTGTGACAGCGCTCTGCGTATGCCACATCTACAATCTGGTCACGGCATCCGTGATCCATTAAGGCGGTGACAGCTTGAACGACAGACTCATCCTCAAAAATCATCTGAAAGAAGCGCGTGCAGAGCAAAAGCTCTCGCAGAGCCAGCTGGCCGAGATGGTCGGTGTGTCCCGGAACACGATCAGTTCCATCGAGACCGGACAGTTCTGTCCGACCGCCAAGCTGGCCCTGGTTCTGTGCATCGCGCTGGACAGGAAATTCGAAGAACTTTTTTATTTCTGAACCCTTCCCCTCCTCCTTTAGAGCTAAATTAGAGACAAAACTACTATAATGAATCGCGCAGGGAGACAATCCCTGCGCATAAAAAGCAAACACATACAAAGGAGGATCTTATTGATGAAAAAGAAAATGCAAAATGCGATCAGACTATTCTGTACGGCCTGTCTGTCAGGCATACTGGCAACCGGCTGTGGTACTGCTCCTGCCTCTGCAGACGGCCAGGTGGCGGCTCTGCCCTCATCCGCTGATTCCGGCAGCACAGCACCTTCACAGCCAGAGACATCACCGGACAGCACCGCTGCTGACAATTCCGGTGATACTCCCAATGCAGAGACAACGCAGGCTGACACAGGCTCTGATAACACTGACGGGAGATGGCATGTATTTCCTCCCGATGTCGCAGCCGCAGTCGACGCGGACTTTGCGGGCGATGTCCGCAAGATCGGGGAAAACACCTTTTATATCGCAGAAGAACAGATCATGCTTCTTGAGGACGGCTCTATCGCGGGCAGTTCTCCAGCTTCCGACGTGACGGTTCCCGAGTCCGATCTCGTTCAGGTAGCCTATGACGAGACTACCCATTTCTACCTGCGGACAATCTATAACGGAGAGACGCACGAGGACACCGAAGCATCCTCCCAGGACCTGGCACTGACGCAGTCCGTAGAGCTGAAAGGCAGCTTTGAAAACGATGTCTTTCATGCCAGCGAAGTGCGGATCATAAAGGTTTCTTAGTGTACAATTATCGGTTTGATGACATATTTCCTTTGGACGCCCGTGTGCATAAAAAGGTGCAGCGTCTGTACGAAATAGACGCTACACCTTTTTATGATAGATTTCTATGATCAGACCAATGCACCTTTTTCAAGCCATATCCGATTTTCAGCACTCGTGCCGAGTGCATCAAAGACAACATTGTAAGTATCTGATATTTTTCGATCAAGCATGTACATCTCCTTTTGAATCTCCAATTGCCCCAATGGAAGTTTATCAACTTTCGCTTTTAAGCTTTTATAACCTCCATTTCGTTTTACCGCGTTGTTGTAATGTATTCAGCATATCATAACAGCACAGTAAAATCCATCCCGCTTCCGGGCTTCTTACAGGAATATATACTTACAGATAAACAGCACAGCCAGCACATACATGAGCGGCGTCACCTTCTTAGACTTGCCGCAGCACACATTGACTGCCACATAGGAGATCACACCGATCGCGATACCCTCTGAGATGCTGTATGCCAGCGGCATAGCGAGCATGCACAGATATGCCGGGATCGCCTCAGACAGTTCGTCAAAATCAACCTTTATGATAGAGGATACCATCAGAAATCCCACAAAGATCAGCGCCGGAGCTGTCGCAAATCCGGGGATCGCCGTAAAGATCGGCGCGAAGAAGATCGCGATCAAAAACAGGAATCCCGTCACCATCGACGCAAGACCTGTCCTTGCGCCCGCACCGACGCCCGCAGAGCTCTCCACGAAAGTCGTCGTGGTGGAAGTGCCGAGCACCGCGCCTGCCGATGTGGCGATCGCGTCAGCCAGGAGCGCCTGCTTGATATTCGGAAGCTTCTCATCCTTGTCGAGCATGTCCGCCTTGGTCGCGACACCCACAAGCGTTCCGATCGTGTCAAACATGTCCACAAACAGGAATGCCAGCAGCACAACGACAAAATTCGCTATGCTCACATTCGAGAAATCACCCACGAAGCACTGGCCAAACGTCTTTGACAGTGCCGTAAAGTCCGTGATCGCAAAGGTCGGATACAATGAATAAAATCCGCCCTCGATATCAACTTTATAGATCCCTAACGCCTGACAGATCATGCCAAGGATCCATGTCACGATGATCCCGATCAGGATAGAACCCTTTACATTGCGCGTGTAGAGCACTGCGATCAGCAGTGTTCCGATGATCGCAAGGAGCGCGCAGATCCCAAGTGTGTGGAATTCTGACGCAAAGCTCACATACGTCGTGAGCGTCGAGTCGCTGTTCACGATCACATGTGCGCCCTGTAAGCCAACAAATGCGATGAAGAGGCCGATCCCTGCGCTGACACCCTTTTTCAGTCCGCTCGGGATCGTGTTAAAGATCGCCTCCCTGACATTTGTGAGCGACAATATGATAAAGATAATGCCCTCCGCAAACACTGCAAGGAGCGCCACACGCCAGTCATAACCGTAAGCGCCGCAGACGGTAAACGCAAAGTACGCATTCAGTCCCATACCCGGCGCAAGCGCAAACGGATAGTTTGCCATCAGCGCCATCGCCGCCGTGCCGATGAACGATGCCAGACATGTCGCCATCAGCACCGCCGTCGCATCCATTCCCGCCGCGGAAAGCAGCGAGGGATTGACCGCGAGGATATACGCCATCGTCATAAACGTCGTGATACCGCCGATGACCTCCGTGCGCACATCCGTGTTGTTTTCCCTGAGTTTAAATAACTTTTCGATCATTTTCCTATCTCCCTCCTTAGTTATGGATAAACTCTCCGTATCCTTTCACACTGCCGGGCGCGAAGAGACACCGAAAGTCTATTTAGATTACTTCCCTATTGTATCTTGATTTAGCCGCGAAATCAAGCAATAAATTCCTGCAGATCTCTTGAAATGCCAGAGCGTGTTCGAACAGTAACCATACTGCCTGGAATAAAACCAGGCTGGAGGGAAAGATCGCGGGAGCAGCATCATCAATCCTTATCTGAATGACGCGGACACAGTATTGCCCAGAAACCTTTTAAAATTCAATGTCATAACGCGTCCCCTGCGAGAAGAGTACCCCGTCCGTCAGACGGATACACAGGATGCAGGTATTCTCATCATCAAAGTTGTTGTGCCCATTGTCGATCCACGCGGCAAAAGCTTCCCGAAGCTTTGCCGCGATGGCACTGTTCTCGTCTTTTCCAAAATACCCGAGATTCACACCCTTGCCGTGCGCTGTAAACCAGTCGCCTGCGATCGCTATATTGGGATTTCTCCGGAGCTGACGCATTTTGTTTGAGAGCGCATAGGTGATGACATAAAATGCCCCATCTTCATAATACCCGTTGACATAGCGCACGCTGGGCATATCACCGTCCTGCGTCGCGAGCGCGATCACGCTGTCGTGTCCGAAACGCTCGTCCATCAGCTTTTTTGTTTCCTGATTCAATTTTTCCATTTGATACTCCATTCGATATTTCTCCTTTTTCGTTGACAGTTCCTAACTTCTGAACTCATTTGAATGCGCGGCACAGCGCCCGTTTTTTTACAGATGAGAAATATCCGCATCAAGATCCGCCGGAACTGTCCCCAGGCCGATCGACTTTAGCCTCTCAAACTCCCATGCATTGCTCTCCTTCGGCGCATTGGGATCAGCCTTGATCTCCCCGATCGCAAGCTGTTGTGTCAGAATGTGCTCCGACAATCCCCGGATCCCTGCCTCTGCCGCCATTGCCGCCCAAAGCTTCGCGACGATCGTTCCGCCGAGATCATTCGTGTGTGTGTAATCCTGACTCTCCTCATCGTGCCTGAAATATTTTTTGGCAGTATATAATCCGAGCGGCTCAAAAAAGTCCGTCGTCGCCGTCCACAGGTCGATGAACGGAACGTGCCCCCACTCCGAGACCTGTTTCACAGCATCGCGGTACTCGCCCAGCAGATTCAGTATTTTCCCATTGTCGTCAAATATGATCCGGTTGATGGGCGCGTTCAGAATGGTCTTCACCGCCCGCCCCCTTGCGTAATCGACAAACCAGCGCAGATACCGCTCGTAGCCCCCAAAGGCATCAAGCTCCGGATCCTTCTGGTCATTGTGCCCAAACTCGATCATCAGATAGTCATTCGGCCTCAGCTTGCGCCGCAGCGTCTCAAAATGCAGACGGAATACCTCCTTTGTCGTTGCCCCCGACTCGGAATGGTTCGACACCGCGATCTGGTTGTCCAAAAACATCGGCAGCACCTGCCCCCAGCCGCAGTAGGTCTTCTCAGGGTCGTAGGGATACTCCGCGGGCTGGTCTGTGACCGTAGAGTCTCCGATGATATAGAGTGTCGGGATCTTCACCGGGACATACGACGGAACGACAGCCAGTTCACTGTCGCACACGATATAGATCTGAATGCTGTCGACGGTGTATGCGGCATCTCTGCGAATGTAGTCGCACACATTCACGACGAAAGTGAGCTTCTGCGTCTCACCTGCGCGGATCTTTCGATCCACAGTCACAAAACGTCTATTCTGACAATATACCGTGTAGACGGTATCCATATGTGCAGTGATCTCCAGTGCCACCTCGTAATTTCCGTTCGCAACGTCTATCCTGATCTCCATGGGTTCTTTTTCATATTTTACCATATCCGTTCATCACTCCTTCCCGCCTTGGTTCTCGATAATGATATTTTCAGAAAGCTGTTTTAGCAGTTCCCTGGTAATGTGCAGGTCAAAATCCTCCAGCGCATAAAACTTCATTGCCTTTCCGCTGTCAGACAGTTCCATCGTGCTCGTGACAAGCCGCGCCGTCTCCAGCTTCTTCAGATGCATGTAGAGCAGCGGCCTGCTGATGTTCACCAGCCTTGCCAGCTCGCTCACATACTGCCGTCCCTCCGCCAGGATACCGATGATCTTGATCCTTGCGGGGTGGGACAGCGCGTCAAAGACATTGACATAATCCTCGTATCTCTTCAGGTTTAAATCTCCAACAAAATTTTCCATAGCTAGATCTCTTCCATCATTTTGTCGATCGACTCAACCTTTGCCCTGACAGTCTGCAGATCCTTTCGGATCTCCGCGTTCTCGCGCCGGATCTCCTCCACAAAGTGATTGAACTTTTCCTGGTCGAGACTGCTGTACTGGGCTTTTTTCTCCGCCCCCTTCACGATCAGATACACTGCAATGATAACGATCGCCCCAACTGCCCCGATCACTGGCATGATATTAAACATAGTCTTTCTCCTTTCATTTTTAATTAATTATATCATGTGTAATAATATTATTACATGTGATATAATTTGTCAATACCTATTTATGATTTTATTTGACAAATAGCAGAAATATTTATCGCTTGTGATTTTATGCTTGCAACCGTATAACCAGTTCATTGTAAAAGAATACACAATCTTTTCACTATTTCATTAACAGAATCTAATTGCAGGTGAAACTTCCGATGTGTTATAATAGCTTCACACCAAAAACAAAGGACTGGATAAACAACAAACAATATGTCTGGCTGAGATCCCTGACACGGAATATGGACATCTCTCAGGCCGAGATGCTTCTGGACAGCTTCGACAGCCTGGACAGGGAGGATGCAAATGTTCTGGAACGCAAAAAACGGACACATCGATCTTGATGACTCCGATATGGATTATATTTCATTTGGAAAAGGACGCGATGTCCTCGTCATGATCCCCGGACTCGGGGACGGACTGACGACAGTGAAGGGAATGGCGTACCCGCTTGCGTACACCTACCGCATGTACGCCAGAGACTACAGGGTATTCGTATTCAGCCGGAAAAATCATCTGGAAAAGTATGTACAGACGGGCTATTCCACAAAGGATATGGCAAAAGACCTGGCACATGCCATGAGAAAACTGGACATCATGCCCGCAAAGGTACTGGGCATTTCCCAGGGCGGCATGATCGCGCAGTATCTGGCGATCGATGATCCCGCACTCGTCGACAGGCTCGTGCTTGCCGTCACCCTGTCGAGGCCAAACGAAACTGTTCGAAATGTCATTGACTGCTGGATCCGGTTTGCCGGACAGAATGATCACAGATCCCTCATGATCGACACCGCAGAAAGATCGTATTCAGAGAATTATTTAAAAAAATACCGCCGCCTCTATCCGCTCCTCACACGCATGGGAAAACCAGAGGATTACAGCCGCTTTATCGTGCAGGCTGCCGCCTGCGCACAGCATGACGCCTACGCATCACTGCGCGGTATCACCTGCCCGACCCTGGTCATCGGCGGCAGCAAGGACCGGATCGTTACCGGCAGCGCTTCTGTCGAGATCGCTGAACAGATCCCCGGAAGCCAACTATATCTGTATCAGGATCTTGGCCACGCAGCCTACGAGGAGGCCAAGGACTTTAACAGCCGTGTACTCACATTTCTTTCATCCTAAGAAACTGTGAACATCACCGCACGTTGCAGACAGCCTCTGCGGTGCAGGAGGCTGTCTGTGAAAAACATTAAAGTCACAACTTTTATGCTGTTCTGTACCTTCGTAATAAAGTAACAGTTTTTATACTGCTCTATACATTCGTAAACATGGTATTCTGCTTCCTGTATGTGTCATTGTCCTTCTGGCTCAGTTCATTCTCCACCCGGGCCAGCTCTGTCTGCAGCTGTCTGACCTTCTCCTCGTCCCCGGCTGCCGACTTGATCTGCTGCTGCAGCTGCTTCTTTTGCTCTTTGAGCCTGCGGATCTCCTGATCAACCCGGTCTGTGCTGCCGACACACTTCTCCCCGGCCGCCCCGGGATCCCCGTCCTTGTCTGCATCGACAGGCTTTTTCTCTGCGGATTCCTTTTCCTCCGCCTCTCTGGCAGGTTTTTTCGGATCATCGTACAGCACTTTCGGATTGCCGTTCTCGTCCTGCCCTAACCGGTACAATCCGGTCGGCTTTCTGTCTGACGCCTCGCTGCTGATATACTCGTCCCTGGGCTCAGGAATCCTGTCAGTATTCTTTCCCGCTTCTTTTTCCTTTTCAGCCTTTTCGGCCTCCTCTGCCTTCTCCTGACGTTTCGCTCTCAGCTGCTCCTCATAATCCAATCCATAATTACCATAGCTTCCATTGATCTCCATTGCCATATCCGTATCCTCCATTTTTCCTTAATAGTCTCTCGAAATCTTACAAAGTCTCTATACACTTCATATTACGAAAAGACTCCAACAGACTATTACTAATTGTATATCCGACACAATCATTTTCGGACACAAATTCCGGCAAGTAAATCCTTTTGCACTCAAATGCGCTCTCAGTGTCGTGAGCTGTTTCCTGCACAGGCTGCATCGGTTATATTCCTGCAGATCCTCATTCCGCCTGCCGCAGGGCTTCACCGCATGAAAACATCATCACAGCACGGTCAGGGCAGCTCTTCTACCATCGCGACCGCCTGCTCGATGATATTCTGGAATGCCTCGATCAGCACACCCTTCCTGCTGTCATCGATATCCATCCTGTCGATGATGTCACTGTAGACGCCTGCCGTCGCCCCGAGGGAGTCCTGAACGGTCCTGACGGACGCGCGGTTTCTCTCCACAGCTCCCTCGATCGCATCGCGGACCTCGACAGTACCTGAAACGCTCTTCTTGACATCGTCAAAATATCTGCTGGTCCTTTCCATGCTCTTGATATTGCACAGCATCGCCTCGTCTGATGCCTGAATGAACTTGTTCAGCTCATTGCTCTGACGCTCCACCTCGACAATGCTCGCGTGGATGCCCTCAACCATGTCCTGGCTCATCTTGGCAAGCTTGCCTACCTCCTCCGCCACAACGGCGAAGCCTTTGCCCTGCTCACCGGCTCTCGCCGCCTCGATGCTCGCGTTCAGTGCCAGAAGGTCTGTCTGGTCCGCGACCTCGCTGATACCTGCGAGGCTGTTCCTGATCTTGTCCAGCGCCCCCTGCAGCATCTCAAATGTTTTGGTCATATTCCTGAAGTTGTCCTGCAGCGCATTGGAATCCTGCTTCAGCTGGTCCATCTGCCCCTGTGCCTCCATGACAGACTGGTCGATCTCCGCCTCCACATCACTAAACTGGTCTGCCGCCGCCGTGATGTCATGGAACCCATCATCCAGTGCGCTGATCTCCCCCTGCAGATTGACCATATCATTCTGCAGTCCCGCGAGCTGGTCATTTGCATAGCGCATCTTCTGCGTGGTCAGAAACACATCCTCTGCCAGCTCATCTACAACCTTACAGGCGCTTCCCAGCGCGTATCCCAAAGGATACTTGTCAAAATCCGCCCGCTTTTCCAGTTCTGCAGCCCCTGCAGAGCCCTTCGTTTTTTCTTTCTTTCCAAATAATCCAAACACGTCTTTTCCCCCTACTCAAATGCCAGACAGCACATTGTCTGGTTCACAAACTGCGTGTTGTAATGCTCTCCGACCCCGACCATCCCCGCATGCGAAAAGCTGCGGCTCATCTCTGCGAGATAACTGTCCCAGTAATGCTCGTCATTGAACATGATATACCGGAACAGACAGTTCACCGAGAGCACCGCCGACGCACTGCCGAGATCACGTCTGATCCTCGAGACTGTGTCCTGCACGACCTCCCGGTAGTCACCCATGCTCAGTATGGTAAGGAAATCCATCTTGTTTGCCGGGCGGAACGTCGTGATGCTGCCATCCGCCTCGACCCCCTTTATGGAAATAATATATGTATCAGAATCACAGATATGTCCGAACGGATTCTTGAAGGTCTGCGTCGTGATCTTGTCCCTGCTGATCCCCAGCTCGGAAGTGTATACCTTCTCAGCGGACATATTTTCAAGCGTGCGGATCCTGTATTCTTTGGGATTGGCTTCTGTCACCATGAACTGCTTCTCATTTTCCTGAGGATGGACATAGATGTTTTCCTTGTACGACTTGATCTTTCCCTTTAGATTCCTGAAAATAAAAAACGCGCAGGCGTCCTTATAAACTTTCCCGTTGCATGCAACCGATGACGAGTTGCTCGTACCCCCTGCAAGGTCATATCCCGCGCGGCACAGATAGTCGGACAATGTCGTGACAGCGCGCACGTCCGCCCCCGCAGAACAGATATCAAAACACGCCGTTTTTCCTTTTTCGCCGCCCACTGCCTTCACGGCGTTTTCCAGCCGTCTGATATATTTGACCGGCATCACAGACGCCTGTTCGAGAACATCCGCCGCCACCCTGATGTCTTCCCTCATCGCGATCACCGTGATGCCTGCATCAAAAAACTGCTTGTCCGTGTACGCCTGGCCAACGCCTCCGATCGATGCCACGCCCGGAAACGCCTTCTCGATCTCCGCGGCCGTGCGCTCAAGCATGTCCTCACTCGCAACAGAAAAAAACAGCGCAGCGGGTGATGTGATATTTTTAACTGCCTCTGCCACATTCCCCGTCTTGCTGCTGCCATATGCAAACTTCATATCTGTATCCTCCAATTTCTGTATTGCGGCCAGTATGCCTGCTTCTGACCGCCGTTCTCCTGTCTATTATAATGCATTTTTCCCGAAGTCTCAACCCAAAAAACAGGACTTTCTGTGTTCTCCGAAACATGCGCTTTGTCAAGCGCTTCAGTGATCGCCTATATCAGCAGCATACTCGTAAAACGGTTCTCACTGCCGTAACTTATCCCTTCCATACTCTGTTTTTCTAAAATCGTCTCAGATAATTATTCTTATAACTGGCAAACAACAAATATAACCGTATGCATCAAGTTTGATTTATATCTCCATCATTTGTAAATACCATAGATCACTCATTATATTACCTGTCAGTTCCCGGTTCGCACCGAAGACTGACAGGTTTTCGGGTTAAACTCTGGCTAATAGCATACCGTCAGTCTGATACCACCTTGCAGCGTTTTTTATAGCACGCAATCCCATATTTGTAAATGGTTTTCATACCGTCGTCAATTAGTTTTTCCTCATAATTCCTTTCCCGGATCTGCTTCATGGCTTCTTTGCATGCTGCATCAAATGATGCGTTTTCAGCGTATTTTAATTCAATAACGATACCGATTTTCTCATTCTTAATTTCAACACTGATATCACTGTATCCCTCGCCGGATTCTGCATTAGACCTGACTGTCCAGGTGTGCATGTTTCCGAATAATCCCAGCAGGATTCCATGGTAAAAGTTTTCTTTCATTTCTTTTTTGACATACGTGTCACGGACACTGATTGTTTCATCTAGGTATGATGTAAAACCATTTTCGATGGCCGTTGTGTCGTTTTCTATGAATGCCCTGCAAAACGCTTCAAGTTTATGGCTGTCCTTTTTGGTTTCATCCTTAAACCAGCTGCGTATCTGCTGGGTATATATCCAGTGAATTTCCCTGTTGGGGATGGCCAGTGACGATATCCCCTCCCCATCATCCCCGTCCTGTGTCAGGTATCCTGTTATAAAGAGCAGGCTCCAAAGATTATCAATGTCTGAATCCAGATCCCGGTAGGTTAATTCCTGATGGATCAGTTTCCTGACATGTCCGCCATTGATCAACTGTTCGATTTCATCTTTCGTGGTGGCATCTGCCCTGTCTATAAACTTTCGAATGATGTCATTGCTGCTTGTATTCACCCAGTAATTCTGCGGTTTTGACACGCTTCCATCGCGCAGGTCACCGCAGTAATTGATCACATCCCACGGACAATATATCCCCAGATTCCCAAACATGTAACCGTCATACCATTCCTTTACAGCATCATACTGGTTGGAAAGTCCATAATACTCCAACATCTGCTTTACTTCTGCATCTGTAAAACCAAAATATTCATTATAACGCACGTCTTTTATAGTGTATACCTTGAAATTATTCAATCCAGTGAAGATGCTTTCCTTTGATATCCGAAGACACCCTGTCAGAACCGCAAATTTCAGGCCGTCGTTCGTTTTAAAAGCGTTTCCGAACAGGACTTTGATCAGTTCCACCATGGAATCATAATATCCTGACTGATATGCCTTATCAAGCGGCACATCATATTCGTCAACAAGTATGATGGCACTCTGTCCATAATGTTTCTGCAAAAGTTGCGACAGCGTCTGCAGACTGCTTTTCAGCAGTGCATCTGACATGGTATAATCCCCTCCCTTGTCAATGCTGATGAGCGCTTCATAACGCCCGCGTTCTATCTCTGTCAGGCGTGGACTCTGCATTAAAAACTGAAACCGCATTGCCTCGTTGCCGATAATATGCCGGAGCATTTCCTTTGCTTCTTCAAAGTTTGTTCCGGTCGCCCCTTTTAATGTAATTGAAATTACTGGAAATTTCCCCATGTATTCCCTGCACAGTTCCTTTTCCCCTGCAATCTCAAGCCCATCAAAAATTGTAGTATCACTTCCTGTCTCAAAGAAATATTTCAGCATGCTTATGTTCAGTGTCTTTCCAAATCGTCTCGGACGGGTAAACAGGTTTACTTTTCCCGGATTCTCCATCAGTGTTTTAATCAGTCCGGTTTTATCAACATAATAGAACCCCTCTGTACGCATTTCCATAAAATTTTCAATTCCTGTTGGAAGTTTTGTCTGCATTGTCATAACACATCCTTTCCGGCAAAAAACCATTTACTTAAAATTCCTGATGTCTGCAGGGATTATAAATATTCCTTTCATGCTTAAAATGCTGTATTATCATACTTTTCTCTGTACTTGTTAATAGTATATCACACATTATTATAGAAAGCACATATTACTTCTGGAATATGTCGTAATTGTCATAATCTTTAAATCAATTACGTATACCTGTTGTGATGATTCAGTCATGATATTTAGAAGAATTGTATTGTTATAGTGATATTTCTTGTTTAATGATTTCCGAAAAATACTCCCTCTGTTTTTCTAACGAACCATATTCATCCCAGTCATAATAACTGGCACCATCTTCTGTTAAAATGTCTTTATAAAAAAGTGCATAAAAAAATTAAGGACGATACTGCCATCCTTAACCTTTTTATGCACACAGGTGCCCGTGTATTCTTTACCGGTTTTGGCAGAGCCCGAGGATCTCCCGGATATGCTCCACATTCCTGCTGCCAACATTGATCGCGTCCATGCCGTTCAGCGCAAACGACAGCATTTCTTCCAGCGTATATTTTCCAAATCCTTCGCCGCAGCACAGGGGCATACTTCCGATCACCTGCAGGCCCATCCTGTGCGCTGCCTCCACCAGCGTGCAGTCCTCCCCCATGCAGGGCTGGTTCCTCACCGTCGCGGCATAGGGGTACTGAAGATTATAAGGGATCTGGATATATTTGAAATGGCTGTCGCCGCCGCTGACCTCCCGCGCGATCCGGTCGACCATTTCGATACTGATGTACCATTTCTCCTCCGCCGGCTCCATGGCAGTCATCTCGAAAGCCAGCCCGTAAGACCGGATCCTCCCCTCTTTTACTTTCTCCTCATACCACACCAGGAGCTTTGCAAGTCTCTGATAAAACATGTCCTGCGTCAGTTGGGCGCGCGTGATCTCGGGGAGATGGATATAATGGAGATCCACCGTGTCCACGCCCAGGTTCCGCAAACTGATCTGCAGTGCGATCTCAAAAAAATCAGGATTCAGCGTCTGGTACACCCCCTCATATTCACAGAAGTCATTCCGTCCGATCCCCCTAGGCTCCAGTACTTCCTGCAGACACCTTGCCGGATTCAGTCCGCTCACGATATCCCCAAACAAAAGCCCCGCCTTTGTCGCGAGAAAAACATCCTCCCTGCAGATCTCGCCGGACGCGAGCAGCGCACCGACCGCGGCGCCGACGTCCCGCTCGGAGCGCATGCCCCTGTAGTTGATCGCCGTGTCGACCGCCGTGATCCCGTTTCTGATCGCAAATGTGACCGCCTCCTCATACCGCCTCGAATCCTCGTCGGAAAACGTGCCAAGATGCGTCCCCAATCCTATTTTATACATGTTCATATGATGATGTCCTCCTTTGACAACTGTATGATATCCTCTTCGTGAAACCAGCCTTTTCATTTACTGTACCACAATTACAGCCGTCTTTCCATCATTCTGACTATTTTATGGTTGAAAATTTCAGCGCTTTATTCTATGATAAGTAGCTGCAGGATAATAACCTCCCGAAACCGTTACTGTTCACTCCGTGCCCAGTAACAGGTAAAAATCCATGCAAAATTTGCTTTGCAAATGGATTTTTACTCGCAATATGTACGTTTTCGTACGGACTTAGCAGTAAATGCTAAGTCCTGTATGAACAGTAACCCGAAACCTCCCCTTGCAGCACAGGGAGACTCCGGGAGCTGATCCATATCCCAGGAGGAAATAGTTTGAACATTATCAAAATCTCTGAAAACAAAAAGAAATATCTTGACCTGCTCCTGCTCGCGGACGAACAGGAGAGCATGATCGACCGCTATCTGGAGCGCGGCACAATGTACGTTCTGGATGACGGCGGCATCCGGGCAGCCTGTATCGTCACCGACGAGGACGACGGCCCCCTGACAGTTCCCTTTTATGAAAAGTGCGGCTTCCGGAAATCACACACCATCAAAAACTTCTTCGTCGACAACTATGACCATCCAATCTTTGAGTGCGGAAAACAATTGACCGATATGGTCTATTTAAAGATGAGATTATGGCTCCCCGCATTTTTTTGATGTAAGAAAGCATGTAAAACAAATCCCTTTACAAAATTTGTCTCTATCGAGTTGGAGGACGAGAACAAATACGAGGTTTCCGGCAAAAAACTAACCGCATTTAAGGAGATGATCGATCAGGGTCTCATCAATGAGACTGAGAATCTTTTATTGGACGGGATTGATTACGCCCAGATCAATGAGACCGCCGCCGCCCTCTTTTATCAGTATCCTGGTGAGAAAGAGGACGACTTCCTGCTGCAGCGTTGATTTTCCCACCTGTCTGGCACCTGTCACAAGCACAGCCTTAAACCTTTTACCCGTTTTCCCTGCCAGATCTTCGATCGTGCGTTTTATATACATGTCAATCCTCCTTCGCAGATACAGTTCAACGATACTTCAAGCCCCAAGTTACTGTTTATTTAGGATCCAATCATCTTGACGGTCAAAATCTGCAACGGTATAATCATATTAACAATCTGAAGGCGGAGGAAAGCAATATGATAACAGCACGCTATTTTAATACAGAAGGCTGCTGCAGACCTGATCTGCATTATATGGTACCGCTAGCAGCCTATACGACCAGACTGGCAATGCTGCCACTTGTACTTACAATCTCGCTGACGGCATGTCAGTCCAACGTTCCACAGCAGGAAACGCCTCTCGAAACTGCCTCCTCCTGCACAACGCCGCCTGACCCGCTGCCCGAAACAGCAGAGACAGTCACAGACAGCAGCAGCGAGACCGCAGACAGCGAACCCATTTTGATATATACCGGCATTCAGTCCACGGTGACAGAACACGATGCCGATTATCCCTATTATCCGGAACTGAAAAAATATTTAGATGACAAGCAGTTCTCACTCATGCGGATCGCACATCAAAACCAATCCGAACTTTATGAGGGGGACGAAGCGCTGGAGTGGGATTCGCAGGACTGGGATCTGGTGCAGCCGCTGGATCAGATCACTTATTATGACTGCGGCTATGGCAAGATCGATCTTGACAATGACGGCACTATGGAAATCCTTTACCGCGCGATCGACGACACAAAGGAGCTCTCCGCAACCCTTTACCAGACAGATGACACAGCAGGTCAGATCACAGCAGAGTCCGACCTGCTGGACACTTTTCATGATGCGCTGCCGCAGGACAGTATCATACAGCAACTGTGGTTTAAACAGATTGGGGAAAAGATCGTAACCTTCCGCCTGCTGCAGCTGCACGGCAGTGAGGAATTTATCCTGTACAGCGACCTTGTCACCTCCGATGGAGAGACCACTGCCTGCTCCCGCTTAGAGACGCGCAGACTGACTGTAACGACCGCGTTTGCAGACACTGCCGGACAGGCGCGCGAATTGGACATTTTTCAGGAGCGCGTCCTAAATCTCGCAGAAGGCGAAGGTGAAGCGTTTCAGGCACTGCGCCGGAAACAGCTGATCCAATATCAGGAAAACCGGCTGATCCACCCTGCACCCGAGACTTCCGTACTGCCAGAGGGACTTTGTGACCTTCTCAAAGAAGTGCTGGCAGGCACGCATCGATATACGTATACCTGGGACATGGAAGCACTCTCATCCTATGAGGCTGCGGCAAACCTGCTGACAGAAGAACAGGTGAAGACATACCTCGGCGAAGTATTCACCGATTATTACGCCTGGGAACTGATCACATGCGCCTATCTGGCGGATATGGACAAGGACGGAAGGGAAGAACTGGCGCTGTATTGCGATTCCGGCGGTACAGCAGGATTTGCGGATATGGATATCTGGCAGCTGCCCGAAGACGGGGAGCCGAAACTTCTGCTCACCGCTCCGATGCAGCGCGGATATGCAAAAATGCTGGAATACGACAATATTTACTATTTTGTTGCCCGCCATTATAATTTTTACACCGGGGAGACAAACGGATTTTACATCGCAGCCGCAGATGCGGACAACACCCTGCAGCTTTACAGCCTGAACCTGGAAAACAAGGAAGACAAAAAGCAGTGGATCGAAACCTACCGCAATGCGGAAATGGATCCTCATCTGGAGCAGGCGCTCACGGACTACATCGACACGATCAGAAGGGACGTGGAAGTCAAAACAGTATCCAACGATGATTATCAGCTGATCGACGGCAACGCAGAAATACCTTATGCGGAAGCAGGCGTAACCTTCCCGCTCGATGCGTTTTCCTGCGATCAATACGATGAACAGTGCAGCCGTATCGTGGATCTAGACAATGACGGCAGTGTGGAATGCATCCGAAAATCGATCTGGTATCCAAGCAGTCTGAACTCGGTACTTGGTCTGACCATTGCTCTGTACAAGGAATTCGATTCCTATGTACACCCGACATGGCTCTATTTTCCATGCTTTACGAGCTTAGACCGCGCAGATTACTATCCGCACAGTCTGGGGACTGTCGTGGACGATACGGAAATGTTTGAAACAACCTCTGTTCAGCTCTGGTTCCAGGCATTTGACCAGAAGGTCTACACCTTTTATACGAAACGCATCGGACAGAGCTCCGATTACCTGCTGGAAGTCAGCCTGATCGAGGACGAACAGCTCCAACCGCTCCTGCAATACCTGCTGGTCGCAGAGAAAGAATATACCTTCAAATGCCCGGATGCACAATAGAATCGAAACGGAAGGAGACCATGATGATCGCATTGAGTGAAGCGGCGCAGCGGATAAAAAAATGGATCGGGAACCGGAGATCAAGGACAGTGAATTAAGGTTTTTTTGTGAATATGATAAAACAGCCCTATAAAGCTGAAATGATTTGTGCTATAATCAAAAAAAAACGAGGTTGGATATGAAGAATTTACGAAAGCTGACAGGATTTTCGATCGTCCTGACACTCTTTTTTATGGTGGTCGCACTGTTTCAGTATGAGGTGGGGGAGGATCTGTCTTCGCTGCCCGATCAGTTTGAGTATTATATGGATGATGACTGGGTGATGGTCTCAATTCCATTGGATCAGAACGGGACACATCAGATAGCGCCTCTGGTCCAGGATGCACTGGCAGCGGGAGATTCTCAGGAAGTCAGACTCCCCTATCGCGAAAGGGACAATTCGCGGGAGGTTCTGGTTTTTCAAAACACGCTGGTTGAAGATTTGGCGGGTATGACACTGAGTTTTTCGACGACAGATGCCGCTGTGTCTGTGGTATTGGACGGTGAGACGGTCTATCAATACGGGATAGAGGACAATCTGGTTAAGGCGCCGTCCGGGAGCAAAGAGAATTTTGTGCATCTTCCGGACGAGTTCGGGCAGGGTAAACTGTGGATCGAATTGATATCGATACATCCGGGCGCGCTGGCAGAGCTTGGCCGGGTTAAGATTGAGACGCGGGATGCGGTAGTGATCAATGTGATCGGAAGCAATATTGCGGATCTTGGGTGCTGTATTTTGATGCTGTTCATGGCATTTATCCTGTTTGTGCTCGCACTGATACGGTGGTATACGCACCAGCCGTCCCGGGGAGAAGTGTTTATGGGGTTGTCCGGGCTGGCGGCCGGGCTGTATTGTTTTATTGGGACAGATACACTGAATCTCTTTTACGAAATATATGAAGCGTATGCGGTACAGGAATATTTGCTGTTACTGATTCCGTTGTTTCTGGCATTGTATTTTGAAAAAAACCTGCGCATGGAATATCCGCGCCGTTTTTCTGTGTTAATGGTGTGCGTGAGTGCAGGTGCGCTTTCGCAGATCCTGCTGCAGGTGCTGGGTGTGTGCAGCATGGAGGATATGATTCCTGTCTCGGCTGCTGCAGTGTGTGTGGTCGGTGTTACGGCGGTCGTGAGCCTGATACAGTTTGATCATATGCATAAACGCTTCCTGACACTGCTGTCTGTCTTGTCTCTGGCCGTTTTACTGTTTGGCGGGGTGGTAAATATGATTTTTGCCGGGGGTTCCGAAAATTGGTACGGAGATAAGGTAGTGCAGTATAGTATGACCGTGTTCGGCATTATGATGGCCGTTATACATGTTTTACAGCTTTCCAGGGAGTACCGGGAGAATGCTGAGAATAATGCGCTTCTTCTGGAAGAAAAGGTAAAGGTGGCGGTACAGCAGAACATGCAGCTCACAATGGCAAAGAAGGACGCAGATGCCGCAAGACAGGAGGCTCTGGCTGCCAATGAAGCAAAAGGAAGATTCCTGGCAAATATGTCCCACGAGATTCGAACGCCGATCAATGCAGTGCTCGGTATGGACGAGATGATCCTGCGCGAGACAAAAGAGCAGCAGACGAAGGAATACGCGATGGATATCTACACAGCTGGCCAGACACTGTTGTCGCTGATCAATGATATTCTTGATTTTTCAAAGATCGAGTCTGGTAAGATGGAGATTGTGCCGGTAGAGTATGACATCAGCAGTATGATACATGACCTGGCGAATATGACTTTGCAGCGGGCAAAAAATAAAAATATTTCGTTTGAGGTGGAGGTCGATTCCCGGATTCCTTCCCGGCTGTATGGCGATGATGTGCGCATTCGGCAGGTATTGGCCAACATTCTGACCAATGCGGTCAAATATACGCACGAGGGAACTGTGTGGCTTCGGGTGAGAAGCTGTAAGACGGATGAGACAGCAACGCTGATGTTTGAAGTGGAGGACACGGGGATTGGTATCCGGGAGGAGGATCTGCCCAGGCTTTCTGCGGAATTTGAGCGCATTGAGGAGGACAGGAACCGCAACATCGAGGGAACCGGCCTTGGCATGAGTATCACCATTCAACTGCTGGCTTTGCTTGGCAGCAGGCTGCAGGTTGAGAGCATCTATGGAGAAGGTTCTAAGTTTTCTTTTGCGCTGGATCAGAAAATTGTCGACCACACACCGATCGGGGATTTTGTGACCAGAGTACAGCAGATCGCAGAGCAATATCGTTACAGCTCGAAATTCCGTGCACCGGACGCAAAGATCCTGGTTGTCGACGACAATCCCGTCAACCGCAGAGTTCTGCGGAATTTGTTAAAAGAGACATTGATCCAGGTGACAGACGCTGAAGGTGGACTGGAATGTCTGGAGCTGGTGCAGAAAGAACGTTATGACATAATTTTTCTCGACCACATGATGCCCGAGATGGACGGGGTGGAAACACTTCATCACATCAGGGAGCTCTCTGAATACCCATGTAAGGATACTCCGATCGTCGCGCTGACTGCCAATGCAGTGTCGGGAGCGAGAGAGATATACTTATCAGAAGGGTTCGATGACTTTCTCTCGAAACCAGTCGTACCAGACAAGCTTGAAAACATGATTCAGAAAATGCTTCCGGCGGAATTGCTGCAGGAGTCTGTCAGTGAAGATCACGAAACAGATCTGCGGACAAAAGAAAAAGAAGATGGCGCCGAAAATTATTTGGAGGAGCTTCCCCAGGTTGATGGTCTGGACTGGCAGTATGCGTGGCTGCATCTGCCCGACCGCGAACTTTTAGAGTACACGGTGAAAGCGTTTTATGCGCAGATTGACTCTGCCGCAGACCGTCTGGAACAGTTTTATGAACAGATTACAGAGCAGGGACAACTGGAGCAGTACCGGATTCAGGTACATGCCATGAAGAGCCTTGCGGCAACAGTGGGGATTATGCCGCTTTCCGGTGTCGCAAAGCTGTTAGAGTATGCGGCAAGAGATGGCAATATCGATGTAGTGACAGCAGTCACACCTGCATTTCTGGAGGAGTGGCGCAGTTATCGTCAGAAGCTGCAGGGTTTGTTTGGCATAGAGGCCGCGGCGGGAAAAGAAATCACGGACAGCTCTGTCATATTGGCGCTTGTGGAGATGGTCCGCCTCAGCATGCAGGAAATGGATATCGATCAGGCGGACCAACTGATCAGACAGCTGCAGACCTATCAGTATCCCAGGGAGATCGAACGGAACATCAGGAAACTTGCCGAGGCAGTGACCAGCTTAAACCAGGAAGAGGCTGACCAGTCGGCGGCGCTCCTGATCAGACAGCTGGAACAGGGCTCATAAGAAATTCGTGTGAATCGGAGGAGAATGGAAATGAAAAAAGTATTATTGATCGGTAAAATGAACAGTGTAGTGAAAGAGATCAATCAGTTTTTGTCACAGTACTTTCATGTACAGCTTTGTTCTGAGAATGCAAATGTTCTGGAAGGAATGGTCAAGATCGTACATCCTGACCTGGTTTTGATCAGTCTGATCGGTGCCTATGGTATCGATACATCGATATTTTATCTGCTGAGCGACCAGCATGCGCATATTCCGGTTTTAACCATCGGCACAAAGGAGGAGAGCGATCGTTTTTTCAAATATTACGAGAACATCCAGTTTGAGAACCTGATCCGCCCAGTCGAGAATACAGTGATCATGGAGGCCGTGTGCAGACGGCTTGGAATGGATGGAAAGGCAGTTGCAGAGAAAGCCGCGGCAGAGAAACGGGATACTGCTGTGAAAAAACGGATTCTGGCAGTGGATGATAACGGCACGGCACTGCGGACGATGAAAGCCATGCTTGAAGACCACTATGATGTGGCAGTGGCAATTTCCGGCGCACAGGCGATGACTTCCATCGGCAAACAGCGTCCGGATCTGATCTTACTTGACTATGAGATGCCGGTCTGCGACGGCAGGATGACGCTGGAAATGATCCGCGCGGACGAGGAGATGAAGGATATTCCGGTCATCTTCCTGACGGCTGTCAACGACCGGGATAACATTGAAGCCGTACTGAAGTTAAAGCCGGCAGGATACTTTCTGAAACCGCCAGTGAAGGAGCGGCTGATCGCGGAGATCGACAAGGTTTTGAATACTTAATGATTCTGCTGTCCGCTATATCCCTTGAAGGCCAGCGGCGGCGTCTCTGGGGATACAGCGGTTCCGGTCACGTCTGGTATTTGTACAGGAAACATCATCCCGTTAATGCGGTAAATGCCTTCTGCATGTTTGGTCAGTTCATATTTTTCACCGAGCTGCCGCAGGAGCTTTTCCGTTTTTTGTTCCCGGACAAGTGTAACTGTAGTGTCCGTATTAAGAATCTCATCTGCGTCTTCTGTCTCGTCTCTGTACAGGCATGCGTATGACAGCGCCTTGTAGAACGTTCCAGCATTCATGCTGTCTCCTGGTGATTTGTATTTGAATATATTGTTTCCCAGAAAAAAATCGCCAATCTCATTTTTGATCACTGCATTTTGTTTTTTCCTGATTACAAGAAAATCTATCCGGAGCGGCATCTTGCTCAGATTGTGCTCCCGTTCGTATTTTAGATCCTTTTTGTTTTCCCACAATTCCAATTCAACCGCGGAGCAGAATGCCGGATGCCACTGTATGTTTTCCTAAATTTCCAATATTGTTTCCTGGAACTGAACAGTTTTAAGGGCTGGACAGTTCCACTCTGCTTCCGTCACTTCATATCCCGAGATGAGCATATACTCCGTCAATACCTCCCTGATCGTGGGCTCGTCCTCCGGAAAGAGAACCCTGTACATTGATGTGCTCATAGTTACCTCCCCGTGTCTCTGACTTTTTTTAATTCTTAACAGTATAGCACATAGGTATGAATTTGATATGAAGATTTCGGTCTCATGGTACCGGGACAGGGATTCCAGTCTGTGCATCGTCTCACACTATTATGAAGAGCTGGAGGGACTTCGTTACCATAGGACAGGCGAAACATATAACTTTGATAGTACAGTCGTACCTGTTTTTCGGAGCCATGGCCGGGATCCTGCTGTTTATGGCAGTCAGGTGATCTGACCGGGCTATGTAGTATCCTGTCACAGCTCCGGCGCAATTTGCTCCAGCAGCTCCCAGGCGGCGTCCCGCTCCCGCTTCTGCTCAGGATTCAGCTGATCATAGGGACACAGCATGGGGTGCTGCCTTACAGTATCATTGCGCGCGAGTCCATAGCTCCAGTTGTAGAAGGTGTAGAAGCGCAGCCACCGGGTGTGGTCGATCCTGCGGTACATCTCCTGCATGGCTGGGGCTTTTCTGGTATCGCGGTACACTTTGGATGCCCTCTGTGCGATCTCGGGCGTTAGCTCGGTGATGGTCTCGTCTTTCAGCAGAATCCGAACCTTCATCAGAAGGTGGTCGGCGGCGGCAATCTTGGAATCCCGGTGGAAATCGTCGAGCTCGTCCCATGTGCGCGTGGGGTATGAGACCGAGCGGCAGAAGATCTCGTTGATCGTGATAGCAGCCTTGTTCAGCGCGGTGCGCATAATCTGGTCAGGCGTGTAGATCTCCTCGTTGGTTCCGAAATAGGACACGCCGGGTGTTTTCCGGTTGCTGTGCAGATGGATGCGTCCGCGGGGGTTATAGTAGCTGTTCAGCCGCCAATAGATATTCCATCCGTCCGGCTCGTTGTCCGGGCAGATGATGATGCGGTCTGCCAGTTCCATGAGTGCATGGTGTGTTTCCCACGGGTCGTCGTGGAAGATCAGGGAGTCCGTCGTTTCCGAGACGCAGTTCAGTGAAAATGTTTCGTTCAGATGATCGTGCATGGCGAGAAAACGCCTGGCATCGCCAAAAATGTGATAGGCGACGTGCTGGCTGACGGAGAGGATGTTGGTCATGATCGCGCGCTCGAGGATACAGCGCCCGTAGTTTTCAAAGCCGATGATCACGATGGTATTCTCATGGCTGCACAGCGGTTTCGAGTGCCAGTACTGTCTGGCGCAGCAGTCGTAGCTGTGGAAGAAATTGATGTTTCCGGACAGGTGGTCGCGCCCGTTCGTTGTTCTCGCGTACACTTCTACGGGCAGCGCATGCAGGTCGACCGCGCGGGGGTTCGTGCCAATATCGTTTTCCTTCATCAGAAAAATTTTGCATTTCGAGCCGATATTCTTCTTGTGTGCCACGATAGCGGCGGGGGAGACATTGATAAACAGGCATGGATAGTTCAGAAATTCTGTCTGGTCGTCCCGCTTTTCGCCGAATATGATCACAGTGTCCGCATCTTCCCTGTAGATATTTTCTGCCAGCGTGCGGGATTCTGTACTGCAGTCTGCGAAATAGTACCAGTTTTTCTTCCGCTGGAGGGCGAGCAGGAACATGGGAAGCCCCTCGCTGGTGACAAAGGAGATCGCGGCGCCGAACAAGGTCATCATGATGCCCGCGGACATCAGCAGGAAAATGACGCCAATCGTCTGGCCGAGGGGCGTCACAGGCGTCAGATCACCGTAGCCGACGGTGGTCAGCGTGACCAGGGAGTACCAGAACGCATCTCCAAAGGATTGGATCGTCGCGCTGCTGTCACCGTTTTCGGACAGGCAGAGTACCGTCAGCAGGACGAGATAGATGACAAGCAGAAAGACGGTCATGCGCAGGTAGATTTTATTTTTTCTCTTCATGAATCTGTGCTCCTTTCTGGTTTTGAACGGACAGCCGCATCTGGCTGGTTCTGAGTCCGGTATTCGCTGGGGCTCATGCCCATCTTCTGGCGAAATATCCTTGAAAAATACAGCGGGTCGGTGTAGCCCACGGTATGTGCGACGGAGCGGACGGACAGCGCGGTGCTTTTCAGCAGGATACAGGCCTGCCGCAGCCGGTAATCCAGGAGATAGTTCTGGACGGAAACGCCGGTGAAGGATTTGAACAGGCGGTGAAGATAGGAACGGTTGATGTTGAGGTGGTCGGCAATATCCTGTATGGTGATCTGGTCGCAGTATCTTCCCTCGATGAATTTCAGCGCTTCCTCCGCGTAATCTGATTTTTTTTCGTCGCAGGCGTAGTGGGGGCTGGGAAATTTGCGGGCGAGCAGGAAGAGATACTCGTACATGATGCTGTTCATGATAAGATCACGGTTTTGGGGGAGCTTGTCCGCCTCAAACATCTTTTCGTGGCAGAGCCGCATCTGGTCGTCCTGCCCGTAGTGGATGACCAGATTGTCCCAGAGGGATGTCCGCTCGAGATATCCTTTTACCTTGATGCCCTGCATTCCGATCCAGGTGTAGCGCCATGGATCATTCTGGTCAGCTTCATAGTAGATGAGCTCGCCTGGACAGATGAGGAAGGCATCGCCCTCCTTGAGACGGAACAGCTTCCCCCTTGCCTTGTAGATGCCGCGGCCGCCCAGGATATAGTGGATCAGGTACCCGTTGCGGAGTATAGGGCCATAGCTGTGCCCAGGCGCGCAGTTTTCATAGCCGCAGGTGTAGATCATCGCATCGATATTCCTGAAAAAGTCGTTTGAAAAAGTGTAATCCTGCATCGAATCCCTCCTGTCTCCAGACAGAGCGTAATTTTATTGATAATTCTTTATTGCCGCCATCGGTCAAATCTGTAAAATTCATGATGTCATAATGTTCAATGTCAAAGTCACATTTCTCCATATGAAATCTATTATAATACGCTATAATATGAATTACAAGAGCAACAGAGAACTTCAATAAATCGTTTTGACACTGTGGCCACAGGAGAGACGGGATGCTTTTGCAGAAAAGAAAAGGAGGAGCATGGAATGGATGCGAATAAGCGGCAAAGATATGAAAAAATCTCCATAGAGCTTACGAGACTCGTCGGCGGCCGGGAGAATATCCAGGGTGTGGCCCACTGTGCGACGCGCCTGAGAATCGTTTTGAACGACAATGATCTGGCAGACCTGAAAGCGATCGAGGATGTCGACCTGGCGAAAGGTGTTTTCGTGGCGGGCGACCAGGTTCAGATCATATTTGGCGCCGGTCTGGTAAACGATGTGTACGAGGTGTTTGTCGAACACAACAATATGAAGAACATGAGCCTCAGCGACTTAAAGACTGTGGCGAACAAGAAGATGAACCCGCTCCAGCGGATCATCAAGGCATTGTCGGACGTGTTTGTGGACATCATGCCCGGTATCCTTGCGGCGGCGCTGCTGACAGGACTTTCCGGCGTTCTTGGCAACATGGAATTCGTGCAGGCAAACGATACCCTGTACGGCATCAACCGGCTGATCAATATCTCTTCAGGGGCGATCTTTGGGTTCCTTCCGCTTGCAGTCGCCTACAGTGCGTGCAAACGATTTGGCGGTCGGCCTATCCTGGGAATTGTCATCGGCTGTATCATGCTGAGTGACAGTCTGGCAAATGCATACGCTGCGGCGCAGGGGACGGTGGAGGTCACGACACTGCACATTTTGGGTCTTGGGGTTGAGCTGGTCGGATTTCAGGGCGGCATCATCGTGGCGCTGCTGATGGGGTTTGTGACGGCAAAGCTGGATATTTTCTTCGAGAAAAAGGTTCCGGAGGTAATCCGCCTGCTGCTGTCGCCGCTGCTCACGACGCTGGTGGGCGCGCTGCTGCTGTTCACGGTGATCGGACCGGTTGGAAGAGGGCTCTCGACCGGGATCACGAACGCACTGGTATGGATGACACAGAATCTCGGCGTATTTGGCTATGCGATTTTCTCAGGCCTGCAGCAGCTGGTGGTCATCACGGGCCTGCATCATATCTTTGGGGCGATCGAGGCGCAGCTTCTGGCGGATACGGGCCGGAATTTCCTGAATCCGCTGATGTCGGTGGCGATCATCGCCCAGGGCGGCGCGGTGCTGGGATATCTGGTGCTTCACAGAAAGAATGTAAAGACACGGGAACTGTGCATTCCAAGCTTTGTGTCAGTCCTGTTTGGCATCACGGAGCCCGCATTGTTCGGCATCAACCTGCGGTACCGCTTCCCGATCATCGGCGGCTGCATCGGCGGCGCGCTGGGCGGGATCGTGGTCTATCTCACCGACCTTGCGGCAGTCGGATTTGGCACTACCGTGCTTCCGGGGATCGCGCTTGCGGATCCGGCAGACAACGGATACATCAATTATATCATCGCACACGGGATCGCCATTGCAGGCGGCTTTATCATGACGCTGGTACTGGGAAAATTTATGGATCAGACGCAGACTGAAACGGCTGAGACAGGCGCGGGACAGACGGTGCAGACGGAAACGGACAGACGGGAAACAGAGGCGGCTGTGCAGGAACAGGGGATGCCGGAGGAGGAGATCTTTTTCGGATATGCGGACGGGCAGCTGATCGCAATGGAGGATGTCAGGGATGACACGTTTGCGAACAAAGTGCTGGGAGACGGTGTTGCGGTGATACCGTCGGATGGAAAGGTCTATGCGCCCACAGACGGAACCGTTCTGAGCGTGTTTGACACAAAGCATGCAGTCTGCTTTGCCAGCGGCGGCGGGACAGAGATTCTGATCCATATCGGCGTGGACACGGTGAATCTGCAGGGAAAGCATTTCACAGCGCATGTGAAGGACGGAGACCAGGTAAAGCGGGGACAGCTGCTGGTGGAGTTTGACAGAGAGCAGATCGAGAAGGCGGGCTATGACACCGTGATCCCGATGATTTTCACGGACCTGCCGGATGAACTGACGCTCGACAAAGCGGCGCCCTGCCGGATGACAAGGGATACACAGGCTGTCGTGGTCAGACGGTGTGGGGATTATGATGTAAAAGGCGGGATAGGAAATGGATAAAAAGTTGATATTTCTGGACATCGACGGGACACTGGTGTCCGCCATGAAGGCGCCCTCGGCGCGCGTGACAGAGGCGGTGCGCGGTGCGCGGGAAAACGGAAACAAAGCGTTTCTGTGCACCGGGAGAAATATGGCGATCATAGGGGAAGATATCCGCAGGGTCGGCTTTGACGGAATCATCGCCAGCGCCGGCGCACATGTGGAGGCGGAGGACGAGGTGCTCTTTGACAGCCTGCTGCCGGAGGAGACGGTACAGGAGTGTCTCGAGGTGTTTCACGGACAGGGGATCTACTGCAGGATCGAGAGTCCGGAGGGAATCTATACAGATCCGCAGATGGAGGCGCTGCTGCGGTCGGCCGCGCCCGATGCGGCGAACTCAGAGCTGATCCGCATGCAGAGGGAGATCGAGAGCGGCATCGTCATACAGCCGTATGACCGGTATCCTCAGAAAGGGGCGTACAAGATCTGCTTCACCGCGACAAATCTGGAGGCGGTTGAGGAGACACGGAAGTATCTGGGCGACAGATTCAGCTATGTCGTACATCCTTACGGGGACAGCAGCGCCTGCTTTAACGGGGAGATTATTCCGCGGGAGGTCGACAAGGGCAGGGGGATGGAGCTCATCTGCCGGTATTACGGGGCGGATTTGAAGGACACGGTGGCGTTTGGCGACAGCATGAACGACTATGCGATGATGCGCTCGGCGGGATGCAGCATCGCGATGGGAAATGCCTGCAGGGAATTGAAGGATATAGCGGACCATGTGTGCGGGAATGTCTGGGATGACGGGATTTACTATGAATTTCAGAGAATGGGCTTTATATAGATCATGTTATATTTATTAGATAATGAATACAGGAAAGGAAAATGTGAGATGAAAAAATTTAGTTACACGGTTACAGATGCGGTAGGAATCCATGCAAGACCAGCCGGACTGCTGGTAAAGGAGGCCAAAAAGTATGCCAGTAAGATCGTGATCTGCAAGGACGGCAGGACGGCGGAGGCGGGAAAGCTGATGGCTGTCATGGGACTGGGCGTGAAGTGCGGGCAGACTGTAGAGGTTGAGATCACCGGGGAGGACGAGGATGCTGCATATGAGGCAGTCAGGGCGTTTTTTGAGAAGAATCTGTAGGGAAAAAACAGTTGTTAGATAGAACAGGAGGACGAGGGGAATGATGCAGTTTGACGGAAAATCTGTTTATAAGGGAATTGCGCTGGGACCGGTTCTGGTGCTGAAAAATCATGACACACAGGTGCGCAGAAAGAAGACAGAAGATGCGGAGGCCGAGATCAAAAAAGTGGAGGCGGCAGGACAGGAGGCCAGGAAGCAGCTTCAGAAATTATATGATAAAGCACTGAGGGAAGTGGGGGAATCCAATGCCGCGATCTTCGAGGTACATCAGATGATGCTGGAGGACGAGGATTACCTGGAATCCATACACAACATGATCAGGACGGGGATGGTCAACGCATCGTATGCGGTCGCCGTGACCGGGGACAATTTCGCGGAGATGTTTGCGGGCATGGACGATGATTACATGAAGGCAAGGGCTGCGGATGTCAGGGATATCTCCAACAGACTGATCCGCATACTGGAGGGGGAAGGGGAGGCCGACCTGTCCTCGATGGCGCCTTCTGTGATCGTGGCGGATGATCTGAGCCCCAGCGAGACAGTACAGATGGATAAGGAGAAGATTCTGGGATTTGTCACCGTGCACGGTTCGACGAACTCACACACCGCGATACTGGCGCGCATGATGAACATTCCTGCCCTGATCGGCGTGCCGCTGGATCCGGAAGAGATTCATACAGGAATGACTGCGGCGGTGGATGGTTTTGCGGGGACAGTGACTTTTGAGCCGGACGGGGAGCTCTGTGCACAGATTCGGAGCCGGATGGACGAGGAGCTGGAAAAGCGGCGTCTGCTGGAAGGTCTGAAAGGCAAGGAGAACGTGACATCGGATGGGCGGCATATCGAGCTGTACGCCAATATCGGAAACGTCGGTGATGTCGGATATGCGTTGGAGAATGACGCCGGAGGAATCGGGCTTTTCCGGAGCGAATTCCTGTATCTGGGCAGGGAGGATTTCCCAACAGAGGAGGAGCAGTTCCAGGCGTACAGGCAGGTTGCACAGACAATGGCAGGAAAAAAAGTGATCATCCGCACGCTGGATATCGGTGCAGATAAACAGGTTGATTATTTTCAGCTGGGAAAAGAGGAGAATCCCGCCATGGGCTACCGTGCCATCCGGATCTGCCTCAGTCAGCCGGATATATTCAAGACGCAGCTGCGCGCGCTGCTGCGCGCGACGATGTATGGCAATATCGCTGTTATGTATCCAATGATCACATCGGTGGAGGAAGTAAACAGGATCTTTGCGATCGTAAAGGAAGTGCAGGAGGAACTGGACGAGATAGGTATCCCATACAGACAGCCAGATCAGGGAATTATGATCGAGACGCCGGCGGCGGTCATGATCAGTGACGAGCTGGCACAGCTGGTGGACTTTTTCAGCATCGGAACCAATGATCTCACCCAGTACACGCTTGCCATTGACAGGCAGAACGCGCGGCTGGACGAATTCTATGATCCGCACCACAAGGCAATCCTGCGGATGATCAAAATGGTGGCGGACAACGCGCATAAGTATGGTAAGTGGGCGGGTATCTGTGGGGAGCTGGGGGCAGACCTGGAGCTTACCGGGGAGTTTGTGCGCATGGGGATTGATGAACTCTCCGTTGCGCCGTCCATGATTCTCAGGGTCAGAAAGGCAGTCCGGGAGTTGTGACAGAGAACAGGGCATCCATTTTCGGAATGCCCTGTTCCTGTATTTTTATGAGCCGAAACCATTCAGGCAGTGATCACTTCCACCAGCGCATCGTACAGATCACTGTCCAGCTCCATCGCGCGCAGCCTGCCCGGCAGATCTGTGTCCGCAGCCTGTGCCTCGATCACGCTGAATATGTCTTCCTTCAAGTCAAAGCCGATCTCCGCGCGGTCCAGTATCTGGAAACATCTGTCTGTCACATCGTTCCCCGCGCGCACCCGCTCTCTCAGATACAGGACTGTCTCCGCATTTACAGGAACATTCTTCATGACAACGCTGAATTTCTGCCGTCCGCCCTCATTGCCATCCGACTGTACAGCCGTGCTGCGTCCTGCCCCGCTGCCATCTGCATCTGCATCAAAGCTTCCTTCTGCGGTAACCTGTGCGCTCTCAATGCCGCAGAAAGTAATGATATAATCTCTCCGCTCAGGGATCAGCGGCAGCTCCCCGTCTGCACTGCCGATGCGGAAACACCCTTCGTCCTCCTGCCAGCTATAACGTGTCCTGACACATTTCTCCTGCTGATAGCCGTTCGTGCTGTTATCATCCTCATACAGCGTAAACGCACCGTCCGCTCCCGTATATACATAAATATGAAGCTGTACAGGATTCTCGTCCGCGCTCTCCATATAATCCTCCTGGCAGGGAATGACAGCCCCGGCCTTCGCAAACACCGGAATGGAAGCAAGATCGCGGTACAGCGCCATGCGCCTGCCGCCGTGATAGCACATGCCTGTAAAGATATCGTACCACACGCCCTCCGGGATCCACGCGTCCACCTTCGCCATCCGCAGACTCCTGATGCAGGGCGTCGTGATCGCCGCCACCATCAGTTCACTGCCAAACAGATACTGGTTTGGCACCTGGTAGGCTTCGTCCATGCCGGGGTATGCATAATACATAGGCAGCACCAAAGGGATTCCCTCGGCGTACTGTCTGTAATTCATCGTGTACAGATATGGGATCATCCTATGGCGCAGCCTCAAAAAATCCTCCATCACAGCGCGGATCTCCGGCCGGAACCGCCACGGCTCCTTGGAATTGAACCGGCTGCTCGTCGAGTGCAGACGCATGATCGGAGAAAATACGCCATACTGCACCCATCTGCCGCTGAGCTCATCGTCCTTCACGCCCTGCATGTGGCCGCCGATATCATGGCTCCACATCCCATAGCCGATATTCGTCGCCGACGCCGTGAAATACGGCTGGAAATCAAGCGATTCCCACGTCACGATCGTATCTCCCGAAAAACCGACCGGATAGCGGTGGCTTCCCGGTCCCGCGTATCTCGAAAATGTCATGGGGCGTTTCCCGTCCCGCGCATTGTCCAGAAAATGATAGTGGTTGAGCATCCACAGCGGATCCAGCCCTTCCAGCTTTGACTCGGTTCCCTGCTGCCAGTCGATCCACCAGAAGTCCACACCGTCCGCCTCCTGCGGGTGATGCAGCACTGCAAAATAAGCCTCCATATACTTTTCATCGGACACGTCAAAAGCGATCGGCAGTCCGTTCTCCCTGTCCGCGTCGCTCATGCCCAGCGCCCTGCCCATGGCATCGTACATATCCTCATAAGCGCGCACGCCGTCCGCCGGGTGCACGTTCAGCGTGACATGAAGATTCCGCTCGTGAAGCCACCTTAAGAATCCCGCCGGATCCGGAAAGAGATCGCGGTTCCACGTATACCCCGTCCAGCCGCTTCCATATTTCTCATCCACGTCCACCAGATGCCAGTCCATGTCAATGACCGCCACCGAAAAGGGGATCCGCTCCGCCGCAAAGCGCTCCATCAGCTCCCGATAGCTCGTCTCGGTATATTTGTGGTATCTGCTCCACCAGTTGCCCAGCGCATAGCGCGGCACCATGGGCGTCGTCCCGCACAGCCTGTAGAAATCCTGTATGCAGGTGAGATAATCCATGCCATAACCCCAGAAATACAGATCCTCCTCCTGCTCCTTGCGCGCCTCGATCCACCCGTCTTCCCTGATGATCAGGGAATTGCTGTCGTCCATCACGGCATAACCGCGCAGGGAGACCAGCCCGTCCTCAAGCGGAATCGCACCGTCCGCGCAGTCGAGTGTCCTGGTCGTTCCCCGCAGCTCGCGTGCGTCTGTCCCAGCTTTGTCTCCATAGTGCCACTCGTTCTCTTCCGGCAGAAATCCCCCCTCGACCCTGATAAAAAGACCGTCCGCACTGAAACGCCCCTTGTCATAATGGAGATGGAGCCTGTCCGTGATGATCTCCAGGGAATCCTCCGTGTCCGTCACCCTGTAATCACACACGCCCAGATCCCTGTTCCACACGGTCTGCGTCGGCCTGTCCTCAAAGACGCCCTTCTGTGAATATTCCAGTCTGACCAGCCCCGCCGTCAGAACGCTGATGCGCCAGCACGCACCCTGTATGATATTCCCTTTTCTGCACACCGGCTCCGCCTGTATACGATACTGTTCCTTCATCCTTCCACCCCTTTTATCCATGTATTTTATTTTTCACAAAAACGCCTACTTTTTCAAATACAGCATTCTCGCCTCATAAGGACGCAGCGTCCCCGCACTGCCTGTCTCCCTGTAATTGGTGGCCAGCAGCTCCATGTCCGAAATATCCTCCTCCAGCGAAAAACTGACCGTCCTGTCATAAAAATTACATATGACAAGAAGCCTGGAATCCTTGTTCGTCCTGGTATATGCAAAAATATTCTCGTCATCCTCCAACAGCAGCCGAAAATCACCGTCCACAAATACAGGATACTCCTTGCGCAGATGCACCAGCTTTCTATAGCAGGCGAAAACAGAATCCCCGTCGTTCACCTGTGCCGCGGCATGGATCTCCGTGTAGTTCGGATTGACCTTCAGCCAGGGCGTCCCCTGCGTGAATCCGGCGTTCTCTTCGTCGTTCCACTGCATCGGCGTTCTCGCATTGTCACGGCTCTTCGCATAGACAGAGCGCATGATCTCCTCCCTGGAATACCCTTTTTCCAGACGCTCCCGATACAGATTCAGCGTCTCGATATCGCGGTAGTCCTCGATGCCAAACTGCACGTTGGTCATTCCAAGCTCTTCGCCCTGATAGATATACGGCGTTCCCTGCAGACCGTGCAGGAGGATCGCCAGCATTTTTGCGGACTCCACCCGGTACTGCCCATCGTTTCCCCACCGCGAGACGATGCGCGGGAGATCATGATTGTTCCAGAACAGGCTGTTCCAGCCCCTGCCGCACAACTGCGTCTGCCAGCGCGCAAACACCTCCTTGAGCTTCATGAACGGCAGCGGCGCCAGATCCCACTTTTCTTTTCCTTCGATCTGATCCAGACAAATGTGCTCAAACTGGAATACCATGGACAGCTCGCTGTTGTCCGGATTGCTGTAGAGCTTCGCCAGCTCTGTCGTGGCGCCCCACGCCTCCCCGACCGTGACCAGATCCGCCTTCTGAAAAGTCTCCCTGCTCAGCTCCCTCAGATACTCATGCAGGCGCGGCCCGTTGTTCGTGATCTTTTTGTCCGGCTCCTTCGCGATCTGGTCGATCACGTCCAGCCTGAAACCGCCAACGCCCTTATCGATCCACCAGTTGATCATATCATAGATCTCCCGGCGCAGCCTGGGATTTTCCCAGTTGAGATCAGGCTGCTTCACGGAAAACTGGTGAAAATAATACTGCCCCACCTCCGGGACCCACTCCCACGCCGAACCGCCGAAAGCCGCCCGCATGTCATTTGGCGCTTCTCCCTCCACGCCGTCTCTCCAGACATAGTAGTCATGATACGGATTTTCCCTGCTCTTCTTTGCCTCCTGGAACCAGCGGTGCTCGTCCGAGGAGTGGTTCAGCACCAGATCCATGATGATGCGGATATGATGTCTGCCTGCCTCCCTGATCAGCGCCTCCATGTCATCCAGCGTGCCAAACATCGGATCGATATCCTGGTAATCAGAGATATCATACCCATTGTCGTCCTGCGGCGACCTGCACACAGGAGAGAGCCAGATCGCATCGATCCCCAGATCCTCCAGATAATCCAGCTTTGCGATGATACCCTGCAGGTCACCGATCCCGTCCCCGTTGCTGTCCGCAAAACTGCGCGGATAGATCTGGTAGATCACCGCACGTTTCCACCATTTGTCACTGCCCGTCTGAATTGTGTCTTTCACCCTGTCTTCCATTTATGATCGTTCTCCTTTCAAAATATTTGCTGCCAGCACTACTCGTCCAGAAGCATGCCTGGAGGCAATGCTTTTCTCATCTTTCTCATATTGATCCTCATCCATAAAAAATATGCTTCCCGCATTTCCATGTACAGCAGCCGATATATCAGCTATCTTACCAGCCAGAACAATACATGGTCTGTCACAGTTGATCATAACACCGCTCTCATTTCCAAGCAGATTATAAGAGCGGATCAGCTCGATCAGCTTCGTTTTTCCTGATGCACTATGACCAAGAATAATCGTTATATTGCGTTTGATGCTCAACTTATACACCAGACGCCTCTGTCTGACTTCGATATCATACGATCCAACCATACTCACACCCCTAATTCAATACATACATGTTCAAATTCCCGCTGGTTGTGTACAACGGTATCCGTATTTACGATCCTGATGTCAAAAACGTGCTTTCCTTCCGTATGCACATCCTCATCAAACTCCATGATATATCCAAGCCTGACAGTAATATCCTTCGCTCTTCCGATCTCCAACAGCCATTTTGCACAGTTGTCACCACACTGGGAGGCATTATAAATGTGCGTCGGATCATTGTTGATCAGAATCAATGTTTTCACGCCTCCAGAAAGGTCCGTGATCGGTATCCCGCCCAGCACAGGACTGATCGCCATATTGGTATTGACGATCTCTGTCTCATCAATATCCAGAACCATTTTCTTTGTAAATGGATCCTCGATCCAGTCATCTTCATAGATGTTGTTAAAATAAACGGCTGTCGCCATTATCACATCTTCCCTGTCATTCCACCCGTCACCCAGATAAATGTTCAGCATACAACGACCTCCCCGCACTCAAATAATCCCACATCACGTGATATACCCCTATCACATTTTTTCTGCTGCTTCTCGTATTTTATCATGGTATCCGAGATGTGTAAAGAACCTTGTAATCTCCCTTCATACGAAGTACAATATCCGGTCAAGCATAGATTCCTGGTGTCGCTAATGGATATTCCTTTAGCATATCATTGAATCCGTCCCAGTTGCAGCTCTTCTTCTGACTTCTTCGATTCAGCCTTTTAAACAGGCTTTTATACCAGACGGAAAAACCGTTTGCCGTGCGGATCCTTTACGGGAGCTACGATATCCCCATAAAGGCGAAGGACAAGGAAAACCAGTGGGAGTCGGAGGAGGTCTACAAGTTTATCATATGTACTTTCTGCCCGCTGCTCGGCGATTATGAAGCCGGCACTCCCGAGTGCGGCTTCCTGTTTCCGGCCTTCATCGACAGGAGCACCGATATCCACGGCATCATGGTCTATCAGGCAGACGAAAGGCATCCACATGAGGAACTCGTCCGGGAGATCCTGTTTCACTGATCTGAAAAATGAAAATGAATAAAACCAAATTATTTAATTCAGTATTCTTGTTCCGGTCATGAGTGCAAACCAGAAATCCGCATTCTCTCGTCCGCACTCGAGCGTCTGCAGCGCGGTGCGGACGAATGCATCTTTGTTGACAACAGTGTCAGAAACCTCCATGCGGCGCAGAACCTCAGAATCCATATAGTGCTGTTCAACAGGGACAATGACGTCTATTCATGGAATGTCGTAAACAGCTTTGAGGAGCTGGAAGAGATGAAGAAACACCATGCGAAGACCTATAGTACATGTTGTCGCCAAGCCTTATAAGTGCACCTGATGCACCAGACAGCAAATAACTGCCCGCTGCACACGAAACAAAAACTGCTTTATTTTTGGAAAATGACAAAAAAGAACAGATTAGAAATTATTGTAAGACGTTTTCATAATCCTGCAGGTCATGGTAGATGCCATCAACGCGTACTATATTATCATCTATAATCTTGTATAGTAAAAAATACCGATGGCTTTTCAAGTGGATCGTCCGATACCCAAAGGTTCGTCACTTAGGGTCGTCACACAGTTTCAGGCTACCAGCCACATAAGAAAGTCTGAGTCTGGTCTCTTCCATATCTTCTTTAACATTTCTGGCTGCCTGTTCGTTTCCCAAGTCCTGCCGAATGTAACGCAGAATTTGGGCAAACTGCGTCTTGGCGCTGTGTACAATGACGACTTTATATTCTGAGTTCCCGGTAAACTTCATCAAGCGCTTCTCCCATCTCCTGATATTCTCCTCTGGCAAACTCATTTTCAGCTTCTTCTATATCCTGCAAAAAATCTTGCCGCGACATGGGCTTCAGAAACCGTCCAACCGCCTCGTCAGCCATTTTATCTTCATGGCGCTGAAATAACTTTTCTGCTAAAGCCTGCACCCTGATTAGATCCGGTTCTGGCAGACCTTTCAGAATGGAGATCGTGTTCTCCAACGTAGTCATTTATGGTGCTCCTTTCAATTCAATTGTAATGCCATATTATTCGCGTTTATCTATTCCCATATAATAGCATCTTATCTGTCGAATAGAAACCTTTTGCTTTTTATTTATAAACTTTTTATGATTTACCATGATTGAATTTCGTTGCGCAGTACAGCGCCCGGTTTTCATCTTCTGTCAATTCACGAATTTTTGCATTTTCCTTGAGCCGGATATAAAAACGGCACAGTTATGATTTTTACAGTTCCGCCCTCTGTCCGTCTGGCAGGGCGTAAATATCATATATTGTATAAGTTTTGCCCTGTGCTGATGCCATATGTAATTCCCCGCCCTCCTTCGATTTTAGTGAAACACCACAGCAGTTTAACTGTCAAATTCCCTGGGCTTATGATATCATACCCGGCAGGAATCTCCGCCGCCAAGTACCGGCAGTCATCCTCTCTTCCTGCCGGAAGATGGAATTTTGTATCATATTTATTGCAGTCAGTAATTTCCATTATCAATATCAAAATTATCTGATAAAACTTTACTTATGTCTTTTTGAGGATCATTTACATCTTGATATTCTCTTAAATACTCCCTCTTTATCTGTATATCTTCATTTTCAAATTCATATTTTAACCCGCCTATATGTACTGCCTGACCGGAATCCTCTACATAACTTGCATTGCCGCTGTAAAACAAAACGATATTATACGATAAGTCCGCCACAGAACTAAAAAACTTAATTCCATCATAACCCAAATCCATGACTGCATCAGCAAAGCATTGTGTAATATTGTATTGCTTATCGGGATTTGGAATAGACATTATCTTTGCAAGATTCATAAGTTTCACATACTGCTCTATCGCATTATCACTAAATGCATAATCATAAAAGTCTAATTTTGTAAAGTCAATTAGTTTTACTTCCTTATTTATCTTAAACTGCCCTATTGAAACATAATGCCCTACACTTGGTCTGATCTCATTGATTGCGGTTTCCAATGAAGATGCCAAATATAGATAAGAAGTGCCTTTCCTGTTAAATCTTCCATCATTGGCAATGGATGGTTTTGGCGCTCCGATCTTTGACCCTTTATATGGAATTGCCACCCTATGCCTGTCTTCCTCCAAAATATCGGGCTTGACAAGCATTTCATCTATACCGATCCTTGCCCTGAACAAAACATCACCAAACATCTTCTCTTCCAAAGGCTTGATCAAATCCCGAATCTCATTACTTATTTTCTTTGCAACAAAATATGGATTATTCAGTTCTGCATATTCATTCAGCCTGTCTAACCAGAACCAATGCTCATCCTTAATCGGCTGCATAAAAGCATCCATTCTTCCCCCGCCGTAATATAAGGAAACATCTTTGTCATAATTATTGATATGCCCTTCAAATTGTTCCAGAACATCATACAAATCTCCTTCTTCCGCAGAATCAGAAAAACTTAAATTAAAATTGAAAATCTCATTTTCATTTTCTAATAAATCTACCCAATTCCAAGTACCGCCCCAGTGAGAATTATACAAAATTTCCGAATAATAATATCGGAAAACTCCCTTAAATAAGCTCTGAAATTTCTTATCGCATAAATCAATTGTTATCCTGTCGCTTTTTCCGCATTTACAGCATTGATCTTTTTTCCCATTATTCCTTATATATTTCTTTAACCATTGATTTTTAAAACAGTCCTCACAGAGCCTGTATCCCATAAAAGAATTCCTCCATCTGTCAAATGCCTTTGATTATTAATAAATACCATACCGGAAATACACTGCAGCGATAAATCTTTGACTTTTCCATCTGCAGGTTCAGTCTTATTTTATCACTTTCTGAATTCAAATGAAATTTATTATTTTTCATGATCTGTCTTGAGGCGATGCGGCGCATCGTTGATAGATATTGGTGTGCAAGATTGGGAAAATTAGCCTGCAAGGGAAATTCAGACCTTTTGACACCCTAATCATTTAATCTGGCATATACATATGTATCTTTCCAAACCGCTTTTCCTGTTTCATCTCTCCAAAAATATATATTTTTTCTAAAATGAGCTTCACGCTGAAATTCTAACGCTTCAAGTAATTTCCATGAATTCTTATTGTTGGGGTCACATTCTGCGTATATCCTATGCACTCCATTTGAAAATGCCCGTTGAATTAAGGCTTTGCAGCTCTCAGCAGCATAACCATTTCCCCAATAATTTTGATTAAATACATATCCTATTTCCAGTGCTTCAAAATCACGTTTTCCCATATAAACATTTCCAATCATTTTGTGCGAATTTTTCAATTCGACAGCAATCATTTCATCTGTACTTATGCGCCATTCAAGATTTTCTTTTGTTTCTTCAAAAGACAGCGGTTTATATGGTTCGTATTTCACAACTTCTTTATCAGATAAATATTCGAACAAGTCCTGTATATCTTCTTTCGTGTATCTTCTTAAAATCAATCTTTCTGATTCGGCTACGATTATTTTGTTCTCCATGTCATTCTCTCCTTACGCTCCTTATATTGTTCTGTAAAAGTTGTAGAAATTTCCATTTCCTTCACATGAAATAGTATAATCTATTTTATTGCTGATAGGGGAACACTTTGAATTTATAATAAAAGATGTGCCACATTTTTACATGGCACATCTTTTTGTTATAAGTTCTTTGTTTTTTCCTGCCTTACAATTCTTTGAATACTTTTTTCCACAAGAAAATACTTTTGGGAGAGTTGCTTAATTGAAAGCCCGCTGATATATTCCATGTAAATATTCGTATTTCGTATAGATAGTTCTCTTTTTGCCAAAGTATCAACTTTTCGTCCTTTTTTCCTAGTACAGCGTTGCATTAATTTCGAAGTAATAGGTACCTGAATTTTGTGTCAGGACAAGGCGGAGGAAGGAGGCGTAGCGGTGGCTACGGTGACTGACGACAACGCGGTACTGGCGCAAAAGGCAGGTGCATATTACTCGATTATTAATGCAATGCTGTACTAGGTTCCGATTTAGGGATATAGATAATCTGACCATCTACATAGCATTGTATCTGCTTAATGATCTCCATTGGCAATACATCTTTTGCACTAATATAGTTCATGTGCTGCACCTCCTAAAGAAATAGTTTAGGATAAGCATGAACTATTACTTTGTAGTTTTTTTGCAATAGCTCATGCTATGCAGCTTTTGTTCTACTCATAAAATAATCTTACCTCCTCTGCTAAAAAATATTATATATTTAAAGGCAGTTAAAATCAATGCTCAATTTGGTTTTCTATCTATCAACATATGGTTTTCTGATATGTAAAGAATGGGAAGCTTCCGCCTTTACGTATGCACTACAGTCACAATAACTCCCCCGATCCACGCGCCAAGCGTATTCAAAACCAGGTCGTCCAGTTCGGAAAAACCAGTTCCGAACACATACTGCAGTGTCTCGATCAAAAGGAAGAACAGAAACCCATAAAGAACTGTGCGCACGAGCGTTTTCGATATCCCCATATATTGCAGATACATGCCAAAGGGCACAAACCAGACGATATTTCCCACAAACAGGTATGTAAACGCAAACCAGTCCCCGCGTCTGATCAGGTCAATATATCCCTCAAAAAGCGTCAAAATAATTTTGCCATTCTGACACAAGCTGTGTATCATAAATGAAGAGCGGAATACCGTAATCCGCATCACAACTACTAAGTAAAACAAAAACAGGACAGTTACCGCTACTCTGCGAATTCTTTTCATCTGCTGTACAGCCCCACATTCTATTTCAGATCAAACATTAAGGAACTATCCAAATGCACAGGTTATCCGGCAATCGTTTTTAAATATGAAACCAACGGCTCAATGTACTCTTTGGAAGAAATATCATACGAACTTTTAATGGCCTGCTCAAACGCGATGTCCTGTGCGGTTTTGTTCTTTTTGTTTCTGACCATGACTGCTGCCACTTTCATCATCAGCCTGTCCGTCAGGGACATTTTCTCATAACACAGTCCGCTCTGCATATAGAAATGTGGTATCTTTGCCAGCTCTTCCGCCGAGAGGTTCTGCTTCCAGAACGCTTCGACGGTCTCCGTGGCAGCGTTTGGCGCCGCGCCTGTCACAAACAGAACCAGCTGCCTGATATTGCTCTTTGCAAACAGTTTTTTCGCTTTTCGATACCCGTCCATCATACCGGCATGCGCGCGCGTCCCAAAGATGACAACATCATACCCAGACAGCATTTTTGCTGACACATTACTATAATCCGCAAGATCACAGCCCACTTTTCTGGCTATCGCCCCGGCATATTTTTTTGTAAATCCCGTACTGCTCTTATAAATGACAATCATTTTACTCTGCTTCACAATCTTTCTCCTCATCCAATACCTGTTTTAAAAACGCCTCATACGCCGCGTCCTGCTGCGCAAAGATCTCGTCCGCTGAAATACCCGGTGTGGTTATTGAAAAAATCGTTCCCAGACCGATTGTGTAAATCAGCATGTGCAGGTGTAACTGCCGCGCCCGCTGCCCGCTGATCTGCAGCTCACCTGCAATATAGTCCGCAACATGCGGACCGGCTTCCAACTGGTATAGGTCATCCAGCGAGGAAATTCCGTCCCGCTGCCGCAATATAAAAATCTTAAACAGATTCGGTTCCTCTTTTGCCAGCTGGATATACGCATTGCCGGTACTGCGGAACAAGTCAGCTTTGTCAACGCGGGCTGCTATGTATTCCTGTATAAAGCGGCTCACCTGGTCTGTCACGTCCCGGCGCAGCCCTTCCATGTTTTTGCAGTAACTGTAAATCGGCTGGACGGAACAGCCGATCCTGTCCGCGATATTTTTCACAAGAACCTGTTCCATGCCGCTGCTTCTCGCGATCTCAAAAGCTGCGTTTACAACCATTTCTTTTGTAATTCTTTGTTTCGGCATTGTCTCTCCTTTTATACAATCTTGTTATATAAACTGTTTATATAACAAGATTGTATATTATCTGCCCGATGTTTGTCAATTAAAATTTTTTGTCAGCGACATCTTTCCTCTTCCTAAAATAATCTTTTATACCTGTCCTCTTTTCAAAACAGTGTGCAAATGATATGATAATCATATAAAATGATTAGAAAGGACAAGAATATGAATGGAAATTTAGCATACCAGGAAGAACCCCGGGAGGAACTGCTCGGTGGCAGAATCTATATGATGTCAAGCCCGACGGTGAACCATAGTCAGATAGCGTCAAACATCTATTATGCTTTCCGCAGTTACCTGAAAGGAAAAACATGCAGGCCTTTCAATGACGGCGTGGACGTTTACCTTACCGAAAATGACCGTGTGATTCCCGACGCCATGATCGTCTGCAACAAGAATATCATCAGGCTCGACGGAATCCATGGGGCGCCTGACCTGATCGTGGAAGTCCTCTCACCGGGAACCGCCAAAAATGACAGGGGTTACAAAAAAAATCTGTATGAGACAGCCGGGGTTAAGGAATACTGGATTGTTGATCCCATCTCACATTCCATAGAGGTTTATATCCTGGCAGACGGGAAATTTGTTTTAGATGAAGTATACGCGCTGTATCCTGCAGGAGCTGGCGTGACGGACGAAGAAAGAGAAGAGACAAAAAAGGAGATACAGGTCTCGCTCTACAACGATTTCTGTATCTCTCTGGAGGAGATCTTCAAGGACTTATTTTAGGAACTGTCGCAAAATAATATGTAGATAGTTCGCAGGATTTTTCTTCGAGAGTGCTTCCCAAAAATCAGGCGCATAGCGGGCTATGTAACTGATTTTTCGGGAAGTGCTATCGGAGAAAAAGACAAGAAATAGCACAAATTATTTCGCGACAGTTCCTTAGGTGCGGCAGTTCCTCAATGCTCGATATCGCCCAACGAGTACGATATTTTGTCTGAATAATCCGCAAGAAAATAATAGTCCAGCGTCTGCGAATCCTGCCGGTACACGACAGACCATTGCGTCCGCCATTCGCCCTCCGTCTTGGACACCTGCTCTAACGCTGCCCTGACCTCGTCAGCTGTGAGAACGCCGTTCCCCTCCTGGCGTACTGCGCAGAGCAGTTCGTAACGCTCCTTTGCGCTCTCGCCGCCCGCCGCCGTGTCACCGTTTGCGAGGTTAAAGTTCGTGACACAGTCCGTCTCCACGACGACCATCTCCCCGTCGACAAACTCCACGCTGACAGACGCCCCCGACGCATCGGAGATGGCGAGATGATGGCTGATACCGCCGGATGCATGAATGTCATACTGTCCCAGCAGCTCCACCGCCTCCTCCACGGTCGCCGCGCGGTTGAGCAGCAGACGGATCGCTGTCGTGACTGTCAGGTCAGGCTTCTCTGTATCGACATCCAGCATTCCGCCCTCGTTGACTTCCAGATCAGCGACGCAGAGCCCCGCCTCGTTTACCCCGTCCATCGGCACATAGACGGACGCGATCGCCAGCATCCTGTTCACAAAACTATCCGGAAAAGTTACCGCACTGCGCGTCACATTTTTAAAGTCGCATGTAGCAATCGACGCGTAGCCGTCCTCTGGCACACACTTTACAATGATGGGCACGGAGCCGTCCCAGTCAAAGTTGCGTCCCCACATATGACAGTGATTGCCGTCCATCGCCGAAATAACGCTGCACGCCGGTCCCTCACTGGTCACGTCCACCTGATAAAAACCATTCGATATGCAGTTTGTCAGAAACGCGCTGACCTCCCCGTCCGACGAGGCGCCGCCGGCTTCCAGAAACTCCCCAAAATGATAGTCGCTGTCCACTTCCATATAATAAACATGTTCTTTCCCGTCAACCGGGCGGACAGAATTCGCGATTTTCAGCTCTTCCCGAAAAATCATGCCCGCGCCGCCGACAAGACCAATGACCATCACCGCCAATATAACCAAAACCAATTTCAATTTTTTTCCTGACTGTTTCTTCATAACAATTCCCCAATCATCTTAAATAATAGACCTTTTTACCCACTTTATCACTTTTCCCGCAAATGAAAAAGCGCCTGTCCGGCAAGTTGCCAAAACAGGCGGGTAAGTTACTGTTCACTCCGTGCCCAGTAACAGGTAAAAATCCATGCAAAATTTGCTTCGCAAATGGATTTTTACTTGCAACATGTACGTTTTCGTACGGACTTAGCAGTAAATGCTAAGTCCTGTGTGAACAGTAATGATAAGCTACAGATTCATTTCTCAGGAACAGGCACAGACTGTTCCTTATTTTTCCGGATCATCCGATTGATCTCCTGCACCTTTTTCCAGTCTTCAAAATACGCGATCAGGTAAGTTCCTGTAAACACGGCGACGAGCATCACCGCAAGACATGCGAAAAAGACAATATTCATCACAAGAAAATCAAACACCACGATTCCCATAAAAAGCACCACCGCCACAACCACCCCAAAATTCAGCAGAAAAAAACAGGGGCTGAACGCTGTCTCAAAAAAACCTAATATAAAATGAATCACCGCGATCACAAGACAGACGCACATGAGCTCCAGCGCCATCTGATTGTCGATCGGATCAAATACGCCCATACAGCTGATCAGCACATACGCGATGATGACAAAAGCGTAAGAGACGGTAAAGCTTGCCAGCGCTTTCATGACCCTGCCCGGAATTTCAGACTTTCGTTTCAATGTGTCATCTCCCCTCAAATTTTTCTTTTAATCCGCTCACATAATGCCGGTTGACAATCAAGTGTTCCCCATTATCGAGCACCGCCTCGAAGCGTCCGTTGAGCTGGGGCCTGATCTGCTGTATTTTCCGGATATTGACGATCACGGATTTGCTGATGCGCGCAAAACCGCACTTTCTGATCTTCTCCTCCAGCTCGTACAGCCTGTACTCACATGTATAGACCTCCGTCTGTGAGTACACGAATGTCCGCTCGTCGACACTCTCAAAATAAAAGATCTCCCCGGGGGAAAGCCTGCTGACAGCCCCGTCCTTTGACACCGGAAGCGAAAACATCAGCGTCTGGATCTCGTCAATGATGTGCTGCAGTCCGGCATCGATCATTCCGCATCTGATATGGATTTCCGTTTCCATGTCGCCATCGTTTTGTTCTATAAAAAGTTTCATAAAATTATTCTCTGTTTCTTGCAATTGGACGCGCAAAATGGTATAGTATAAACATAAAAGGAGCAACCGCCCACAAAGTGGTTAGCCTCCACTAGGTTTGAAAAGCCTACCTTCTACGGCCAAGTAACAAGGTAGGCTTGTTTATTTTCGCTTATTATTCCTATCAATATAGGTAAGCAATGCAAGCAGGAAATTACCAGCAAAAAATATCAGGCTCAAAACTTGGTATGTATCCATCTGCACCACCTCCCTTCTTTTTCAAGTTAGGGAGGCTTTCCACCTTGCGCAACACGGTTGCTCCATGTGAAAATTTTATCATATATTGTCGATCGGGGCAAGACAGAACATCATCTGTTTCCCGACAACACAATACACGCAAACGACGGCAGCTCTATTTTACCCGTCATCTTTTCCCCAGTCTCCACATTCTCATAGCCTGCCAGCAGCTCCACAACTGCCGGTTGCCTGTTAAAGTTTTGCAAAAACCAAATGCGCCCCGTCTGTTCGCCGTCCTCTGCGGTTCTGCTCCGCTCGTTTACTGTGACGCCCTCCGTCAATCTGACCTGCAGGCCGCAGCCTAATCCTCTCTCTTTCAAGATTTCCCCATAAAGCGCTCTTAAAAATCCAGGCTCGTTCAAAGACGCGATATAATAAGCCTCCCCGTCTCCAAAACCATTTTTTGTGAGCGCCGGATAGCCTTTGTAAAAATCATTCTGGTACTCGGCGAGTACTTTTGCCCCTTTCGCATGAACCAGACCGCACAATCCTGTAATCCGGTAATCGGCGCCCTGATACCGAACACTGTTATCGCAGTATCCCGCCGGAACGTCAATCTCCTCCGTCCTGATCCCGAGAACGTCCTCCAGCGGGTGCGCCCCTGTGTACGTCAGGTCGGAATCGTCCACCTCGCCGCTCCAGCAGGTCGTGACATAGCATCCGCCCTGTTTTACAAACGCCCGGACTTTTTCGGCGTAGCCCTTTTTGTACATATAGTTTAGCGGCGCGATCACCACGCTGTAATCGTCCAGTTCGCCCTCCATGTCCACCATGTCCACGTCAACGCCCAGCTCCCACAATGGTCTGAAAAAGTCCAGAAATGTCTCCCGATAGTCCAGCCGGTTGTCCACCGCGCAGGCATCGTTCACCGCCCACCAGTTTTCCCAGTCAAATACCATGGTAATCCGGGGATGGCTGCATGTGCCGATCACTTTCGGGGCGATTGTTTCCAGACGTTCGCCGAGCCGTGCCACCTCGCGGAATACCCTGGTGTCTGCACAGTTTCGGTGGTCGATCACCGCACCGTGTTCATCAGCTGCAGGTCTTCCTCCAGAATGTCCGGCCTGTCAAGCCACTGGTCCGGATTGTAGTCCCCGCCGTGTATGATGCCGCCAAAGTCTCCCATTCTTTTTCGTTCCATGATATATATCCTCCTCATATTGATTCATGCCTGATCCCAAGGTGCTACCATTGATCTTTGGTCTGCGGTGAACATTACACCACTGCCTCGACAATCGTTTTACTGCCCATCTGCACTTCCCTGACTCCAGCCACTTTGTTTTTATTAAAGCTAAAGCTGAGCAAATACCCTATATCCTTTCCGTACGCATTCAGATAATCCGCCAACTGCTGCTCGCCCTGCCGATTATATTCCTGTCCACGCCATATTTTCAATTCGACGATGTACTGTTCCCCACAATAATCGACGATAATGTCTGTACGTTTATCATCCCTGGTCTGTGCCTCCACATAATAATTTCCTGTACCGTTAATGATCGGGCGAAGATAGAGCAGGAAATGCTTTCTCCCATATTCCTCTTTAAATTTGTCACTGCTATTGCCATACAATTCGTTAAAATGCAAAACGAACTTTTCTAATATCAGGCGCATATTTAGTTTTCCATGAAGGACAAACTGATTTTTGTCTGAAACGGACACCTGATATAAGTCACTTTGTTTCATTTCATCTGATGTCAGGAAATAATTGTACAATCTCGTCTCAAATATTCTGTTCGCAATTGCCACTGAACCGTCAATATTTTTAATAAAACCAAACATGTTCGCCAGTGACAATGTAGAATCATCCAGATTATATGAAATCTTCCTTCCATTGAACAACAGCCGATGCAGCATTCCCCAAAGTTCTTCATACATATCAAGTTTATTGATCAACGATTCGAACAGGGTGTTTCCTTCCACAGCGAGCTGCCTCTCTGCATCCAGAAATCCCTCCCGCGTCCAGGGCGCTGACGTCTCGTCCATGATCTGACACAGTCTTGATACCAGAAAAGGATAGCCACACGTATAATCATACAGAAGCCCCGCCATTTCATTGATATCCATGCCTGTATGATGATCATTTTCATACGCTGCAAGCATGCCCGCGATGTCCTCCGAAGAAAATTCCATTTTTATTTTATACTGTGCGGCAATATTCCATGGACTGTTTGTGCCATGCTCCCCCTCCGGCCGGATCTTCCGTTTCAGATTTTTGATGTCATATACTCCTGCAAGAATCACTGACTGAAATGCCGGTTCCGCATCCCTGTTTAAATAATATCCCCTGATCTGTGACAAAAAGTCGATAAATACCTGATTATTACTCGCACTGTCAGTTTCATCGATCATTAACACAATCGGCTTATCCGATGCACTGCATAGTTCTGAAAGCTTTAAAAATAAATCGAGCAATAGAAACAATTCACTGCTATAAGCCTGCTGAAGCAGTTCCGCTAAAATGTCCTGCACCCTTGATGAGTGCTGTTGCCCGGATTTCATTTTTTTTACAAACATTTTTGCAAAAGAGCGTGAAAAAATCACTTCATCTTCAAAGCTTTTCTGTCCAAACATCTGAAAATCAAGGCTGACTACATAATACTGATTCCTTAAATATTTTTCCAGTGCCTTCAGCAGCGTCGTCTTGCCATACTGCCTCGCGCGATTGATGACAAAATAGTTTTCATCGTCCACCAGCTGTTTCATCTGTGCAAGACGCCCGCCAAGCTGAACCATATAGTGCCTGTCCGGAAAACATGCCCCTGTTGTATTAAACTTTTTCATATATGCCTCCTCGCTTCTGCTGGTTCCGCATGATGCTTTGACATTATTTGCCGCATTTTGAACATATATTAATCTTACCACAAGCCGGGTCGTTTTGAAAGCAAAATCGAAGCGCCCCGGATTAAGGAGGCGCTTCGATTTTGCGGCATGTTTCGTCTGGTTGCCCACATGCAGCCGAGCCGGAACGTATCTTACCTCCCTGCCCACATGTCACTCGCGAACCTCACCGCTTTTCTATTTTCAGATTCACCCGCCATCTCGGCCGGTCAGCATATGTCTCCCTCGTGTAGACCTTCTCATACCGGTGTACGCTGAGCAGAAGGCCGATTAACACCGCGTACACCAATGCCGCGCTGCCTCCGTAAGTCAGAAACGGAATCATGACTGTCGTGACAGGAAACAGTCCGACGTTGACCAGAATCCCTTCTATACAGTTCAGGCCGATGACCAGCATGCACCCCATGGATACCAGAAAGCCGAGCTGGTTTTTCTGCCCGCGGACGATCTGCACCGCATACAGGACAAACAACGTCATCATAATCGCAAGCAGGATTCCGGCAAGGATCCCATAGACATGCACTGTCATAAGCGGCACGAGACTGTTATCCCTGAAAAATGGAAAATCCATCCCATCTCCCATTACCGAGCCGCCCTTGCCTGCCAATCTGGCATTTCCCAAAACATCATCAATCACAGTATTTGTGTAATTATAAGTGGTCCGATATTGACCGCGTTGAAAAAACGCCTTCACGCGCATCATCCGATAACCGCCCTCGCCTGCAATGCATCGCCACAAAAATACCGCTGCAGGCAGGATAATGGCTGCGGCTGCAATTCCCGTCAGACGCCTTTTCGCCGTGCCGAACATGCCTTTCTGGATCGCGGCAAACAGCATAACGACCGAGATCAGCAGAATATTGAACGAGACAAACAGGGACGATGAGAACGATGTGCATATCACAAATGTAATCCCATCCACCGCGATCGCAACGCCCACCGCCCTGCAACCTCCCATGCGCAGCTGATACAAAATTCCGGCAAGGACCGGTATGTACAGGTATACCAGCTGAGACATGACCGGCACCCTGCCATTGACCGTCGGCATATAATATCTGCCCACAAACAATAAAATTGTCATGACAGGATAAGCTGCCACACTGATCCGGCCGATGATGCTGTAATCGACAAAATACACGACAGCAATGACTGCAAAACCCGCAAGTATAAACAAACCTTGCCGATATCCCCCTTGTTCCACTCCATAGGCCGGTATCAGGCACACAATTCCCATAATGCTTAGAACAAATGTGGCCAGAAGCATTCCCCAGTTGACCTGCGGGCGGTGGATTCTGTCCATCATAACGCCGATCTCCACCGGATCCCCCATTTCGCGCACCGCCTTTGCGACCGCCTTGCCGCGCTCCATACCTGACTGTTCATACGCCTCTGCCTGATCCAGTATATGATCGGACAGCTCGCGCGCCACGCCGTCGCGCGCCCTGGCACAGCGCATCTGCTCTGTCAAAGTCTTTATAAATTCTTCCATTTTGATCTCTCCTTAACTTGCATCTGCCCGCCTGGGCGGACAAAATTTTCACGCCATGCCGAGCACGTTCACAACGGCCGTCTGATACTCCTGCCACTCTTCTTTCTTTGATCTGAGATATTTTTTGCCGCCCTTTGTGATGCTGTAATATTTGCGTATCTTTCCGTTGACTTCGCTCTCATACGAGGTCAGGAAGTTTTTCTCCTCGAGAGAATGCAGCAGCGGGTAGAGCGTTCCTGCCTTTAGCATGAATACATTGTTCGACTTCGCCTCGAGCGTCTCGATCATCTCGTAACCGTACATGTCCTTGTCCTCCAGCAGACGCAGGATCAGCATGGTAGTGCTTCCCGAAATCAGTGATTTGTCAATTGCCATCATGAACCGTTCCTTTCATAATTTTATAGTTTGTTTTATAACGTTACATTTCTGTAAAATAATATATAGATTATCGATATATACTCATTATATATCGATAATCTATATATGTCAAGTTTTTAAATTTTTGCCCACGAAAATTCTATTGTAACTGGTCAAGCAGGCATACCCCTTGCGAGATATGCCCCTCACAGAACCCGGCGTGCGGCTTTCCCGCACCAGACTCTTTACAAAACGAATTGTTCAACAACTATTCTGCGTACACACTTACATAGATTCCTGGTGTCACTAATGGATATTCCTTTAGCATATCATTGAATCCGTCCCAGTTGTAGCTCTTCTTCTGACTTCTTCGATTCAGCCTTTTAAACAGGCTTTTCATCATCTGATTATAGCATGACTGGCGTTCCAACACCGCAGTACTGTGTGAAATCTCACCATAACGATAAACACACATGCTGCCTTCCGCATAGTAAACGACGCCGACGCACTGAACCTGTGATTTCGGTGCTAAATTCGCCCTGTAGCCCTACTACCTAACTTCCTACGCTTAGCCCAATACAGACCCAAGATTTGCTACTGGTGATGTGGTTAGCATCTTACCAGATGGGGTTTCCACCCATTAAACATTGCGCCCTTCTGGGCGCATTTACTGTTCGCTTCGTTCCAGTAACAGGTAAAAATCCATGCAAATGGATTTTTACTCGCAACATGTACGTTTTCTTACGTGGCTTGTAAGCTATAATTAGTAGTAAATGCTAAGTCCTGTCTGAACAGTAACCGATATCCATATATGAAATGAGACTGCCAGGCACCGTTCCATACTGCAGACGGGGCAGACATGCTCCAATCCACTCAACCGGCGGTTGTATTCCCACACTCAACCGACAGTTCGTGTACTTTTCCATCGTTTTCGTATAAGATTCTCCTATAGAGAGACTCCAAAAGCCTATAACCATATTGAGGAGGTAAGAAATGAATCAAAAAAAAATCGGTCAATTTATCGCACAATGCCGCAAGAAGAAAAACCTGACACAGGCACAGCTTGCGGAACAGCTCAATATTACAGACCGCGCAGTCTCGAAATGGGAGACCGGAAACAGCATGCCCGACTCTTCGATCATGCTCGAACTCTGTGAGATCCTGGGGATCACGGTCAATGAACTTTTAAGCGGAGAGGAGATCCATATGGAAAATTATGAAACCCGGGCAGATGAGAATCTGCTCGCACTGAAACAGCAGGACGAAAACAATCTCAGCAAAAATGTAGTCATCTCCATCATTTACTCGATGACGCTGATCGTGGGGATCATGGTCTGCATCATCTGTGACATAGCACTCTCAGGCGGACTGACCTGGTCCCTGATCCCGTTGACCTCCATCATCTTTGCATGGGTCATCTCGTTTCCGGTCATAATAATGGGAAAACGCGGAATTGCCGTCAGCCTCATCTCTCTGAGCCTGTTTATCCTTCCATATCTGTATGTGCTGAGCCGTCTGATCCGAGTGACCTCGGTCTTTACCATCGGCGCAGCCATGGCAGTGATCACAATGCTCTATGTCTGGCTGGTGTTCGGACTGTTCAGACGGTATTCCAACCGAGCCCTGGCCGTCTGGGGCACTGCTGTCCTGCTGCTGATCCCACTGCAGTTTCTGATCAATGCAGTATTGTCAAAAATGATATCCGAACCGCTCATGGATATCTGGGACGTACTGACCACTTTTATCCTGCTGATCGTGGCATTCACCATCTTCATCTGCGACTATGTCCGCAGGAAGAGAGCGTAGATCTTTCGCCTAAAATCAAAACTCAGCGCCTGCTCCACAAAAGTGTCCCCCCAACCAGCGCCACGGGCAGTACCAGACACCCAAGAAACGGCATCAGCAGATTCCCCGCCGCGACCGTATCCAAAAACGCCCACGCAAACACCACCTGGCAGGCCGCAGAAATGCCTGCCAGCCCCAACCCCAGCCTCAACAGTTTTCGCAGTATATACAGCACAAACTGTCCGTAGGAGACTGGCAGATAACACAGAATCTCATATACACGCCTGTTTCTGCCATCTTCCCGCAGGTCGCGGTACTGCATCATGTACATTTCCATTCCCGTCACTTCCAGCAGGGATACATGCCCCATCATCATGCGGTTTCCCTCCCACACCTGGTATGGCACGACCGACAGCAGCGCTGCGATCGCAAGCACGATCCCCGCCGCGATCCCGAATCCATAGTAATCCAGTCCCAACAATCGCTCCCGCTGAAAAAATTCATCTAACAACTTCTGCTGCTTTTTATCGATGACCTTCACCGCACGCCCTCCCTTTCCTCAGATCCGGAATGATATCCAGGCTTTCCCCAAACCGCACCAGACTGCCGTTTACCATCACGCCCACGTAATCCGTCCTCGTCTCTATTTCCTCGGTTATATGGCTGGTCATGAGGACGCAGGCGCGCCCGTCCCTGATGATCTGCTGCAGGAGCCGGAAGAAGTCAACGCGGAACACCGGATCCATTCCCGCTGTTACCTCGTCGAGCAGATACAGACAAGGTTCGTGTGCCATGGCAAACGCCAACTGAAATTTCAGCCGCTCGCCCCTCGACATCGTTTTATAGACCTTCCGGGCAGACAGATTCATGGCTGCCATAGCGTCCGTAAAGATTTCCTCGTGAAAGTTTTCATAAAAAGCGCCGAGGAGCCCGGCATTCTGTCCAGCAGTGCAGTTTTCAAAAAAGCGCCTGTCCCCGGACACATATCCGATCCTGTTCAGGATCTGCGCATGATCTTTTCGTATATCTGTTCCTTCTATATAAATGTGCCCTTTATATGGGATCGTGTCTTTCAGAATATAATGCATCAGCGTTGTCTTTCCAGCCCCGTTCTCACCGATCAGCCCATAGATGTAACCCGCTTTCAGTTGAAGATTGATGTCGCGCAGGACAAACCTTTTGTTTGCCGCACCCGCCTGATCCCATAACAGACTTCTCCGCTGTATGCCTGTGACATGTTTCAATAACAAGATTGTTTTTTCCATAAAATCCTCTTGATCTATTTGATTTTATTCCCCGTACAGTGCCTCGACCATCTCGACCAGTTCCCCGCACTTTAGTCCTGCCTGCTTTGCCTCGCCGATGATCTCGCCAAGACGCCGCTCGAGCATCATCAACTGCTTCTCCCGAAGGTAGTCCGTATTGTATTCGCAGACGTAAAAGCCTTTGCCCGCAACAGAGCGGATCAGCCCTTCTTTCTCCAGCTCCTCGTATGCGCGCTTTGTCGTGATCACGCTGACGCCAAGCTCTGCCGCCAGGGAGCGGATCGAAGGCAGTGCCTCCCCCGCCCCGAGCTCTCCTGTCACGATCGCATTCTTTAACTGGTTGACGATCTGCTCGTAGATCGCCATCGTTCCCTGTGGAAGTATCGTTATGTTCATTTCGTCTGACACCTTTCTGAACAATTGCTTAGCGGCTCATTTCCTCTGCACGGGGCTGTACGATCAAGCAGGGAAGTGCCATCTTCCCTGCTTGCCGCGCCGGGCACCCGTCAGCGCATGCTGACAATCTTCCTCTGGGTGACCGTGCGCATAAAAGACCGCTTCCCGCAGCACGCTTCTGATATATTTCGCATACCAGATCTGCAGCGGAAGCTGGACAAAACAGAATATAAAAAATATCCCCCCTCTGATCCACAGCCCCCGTGTCAAATCAAGCAGGACAATAAACTGTACCGCGTTGGACAGCAGCGCCGTCACCGAAATGATCTCTCCGGCCGCCACGACGCCGTTCCTGCTGCCCACCTGCTGCCTGTGGCTGACCTGAACAGCGATCAGCGCATGGTTCATCAGGATCTGTACCGCGGACATCAGGTCGCAGTCTGAGTATGACGCCACGATACAAAGCCCCGCCATACCGACCAGCATATTCACGCCCACCCTGAACCAATAGGAACCATATATATACGCCCTGCGCTCCTCCGGCGCCATCGGACACAGGTACATCATCTTGGGAAGCTGCACCGGGTGCACCATCACCGAGCAGAACGAAAAGATCATCGGCAGCATCAATGCATTTTCGGCGATCACATTCCGCCACGCGATCGCACCGCTGATCCCCACACGGTTTACAAAGAGCGAAGTGAGGATGAGATAGAATGACATCCAAAAACATGTGTATGCTACCTTATTCTGTTTCACACGGCTCATCCGAAAATCACACAAAAAATCCCTGATGATATATTTTGCCATATAGACCTCCTTCTGGTCAGGAACTGCCATTCACTCCTCCATCTATTCTCTGCTGCACCCCGCAGGTTCTGTGTGCGTAACCGTACATCAGCTCCTCGATCGTCGGCGCACAAACTGCAAGACGCCCATCATAATGGTTCAGACGGCTGTGCGCGACCAGCGCTCTCGCCCCGTATCGGTTCTCTTCCAGATAGATCACGCGCTCCGGTGCGATCTGCCGGATCTGATAAGCCTCCCCCGACACCATGCGGTAACGCTCGCGCAGGTTTTCGATATCCCCCGCAAAGATCTGATCTCCGTTTTCCAGATAGATGATGTGGTCCGCCATGCGGTCAAGATCCTGCGTGAGATGCGTCGCCAGTATGACACTCCTCGTGCCGTCCTGAATAAACGCCTTCAGTTCCTGAAAAAATGCTTCCCTGAAATCAGGATCAAAATTTCCTGCCGGCTCGTCGAGGACCAGCAGCTTCGCATCGTGGGACAGCGCAAACGCAAACTGGCACTTTTGCTTTTCTCCCTGTGAGAGCCTGCCGAACTTTCTCCTCTTTTCCAGCCGGAATCGAGACAGATAGCGCTCCATGCGCTGGCGGCTGTAACCGGTGTAATATTTTCCGTACCAGTCCGCATTCCCGATCAGTGTCATCGAAGGGTCGAACAGATCCTCCGCCAATACCGTTCCGATCCTGTCGCGGATCTGCTTTTCTTCGGATCTGTAATCCATTCCATCGATCAGAACGCTTCCCTCATCGGCCTGATACAGACCAAGTATCAGATGGAGCAGCGTCGTTTTGCCCGCACCATTCTGCCCCACAAGACCGCAAATGTAACCGGGCGGAAGCGCGACAGAAATATCATTTAATTCAAAAGTACCGAATCTCTTTGTGAGATGATCTATTTGCAGCAGATTCACTTTGATCCACTCCTTTCTGCCGTGTCCGACCGCTTGCTGTGATTTTACTGTATATATTAATATATACACTATATATACAGTCTTGTCAATGATTCTAAATCAGCTCATCCTAATATTGTGAAAAAAGCCGGTATCGTGTATACTGTAGCCATAACAAACAATTCATCCCAGACAAAAGAGGGTGTTGAATGAACGAAAACAGGGCAGGACTTGGATATCAGGACTTTGAGGAAGTGAGAACAAAACATATATTTTATATTGACAAGACAAACTTTATCCGGGAATGGTGGGAATACGCAGATAAAGTTACCCTGATCACACGCCCACGCAGGTTTGGAAAAACCTTAAACATGAGCATGACAGAGTGTTTCTTCTCAAATAAATATGCGAACAGAGGCGATCTGTTCGAAGGTTTATCCATATGGGAGGAAAAATCTACTGGCGGGGAATATCTGTACAGGGAATTGCAAGGTACGTTTCCGGTAATCTTTTTAAGCTTTGCCAATGTCAAGGCGACCACATATGCAGAAATGGTCTATAAGATTACCCAGGTAATTACTGAGTTATATAACAATAATGATTATCTCCTGCAGGGAAATCTGCTGAATGAAAAAGAACAGAAGTATTATCAGAAAATAGAACCCGGAATGAGCAGCGAATTAGCTGACGGTGCAATACGTTCCATGGCTGGTTTCATGCAGCGTCATTATGACCAGAAAGTGATCATTATCCTGGATGAATATGATACACCAATGCAGGATGCCTGGATATCAGGGTATTGGGAAGAGACGATCAGATTTTTCAATGGTCTGTTCAACTCCACGTTCAAGACAAACGAATACCTTGAGCGCGGATTGATCACAGGAATAACCAGGATAGCCAATGTCTCGCTGCGCGAGCCATCAGAAAGTATCTTCACAGGCATGAATAACCTAAATGTTATCACAACAACATCTGATAAATATATGACATGTTTCGGTTTTACAGAGGAGGAAGTCTTTACTGCGCTTGATGATGCAGGATATGGAGCGCAGAAAGCAAAAGTCAAGAGATGGTATGACGGCTTTACATTCGGTGCCTGCACCGATATATACAATCCGTGGTCGATCGCGTCATTTATAAACGAAGGGGGAAAGTACGACACCTACTGGTCTAATACAAGCGGGAATGAACTTGTGAGCCAGCTGATCCAAAGAGGGACTCCGAACATAAAACAGACAATGGAGGATCTCCTGCAGGGCAAAAGTTTCGAGACGCAGATTGACGAAAAAATTGCATTTGACCAGTTAAATGGCAGTGCAGAAGCAGTGTGGAGCCTTTTACTTGCTACGGGCTATCTGAAAGTGCTGAATCTAAAAACGTTGGATAATGACGAAGAGAGCGCAGGAGAAGAAGGGGATACCTGGTATACGATGACCATAACAAACCTTGAGGTAAAACGAATGTTTCGCAAGATGGTGAAAAACTGGTTTGGTGGAAATTCTGAAATGCCATACAATAATTTCATCAAGGCTCTCCTGATCAATGACATAGATGGAATGAATGAGTTTATGAACAGAATCGCGCTCCACAGCTTCTCAAGTTTTGATATCGCCAAAAGTGTATCAGATGATGATGCCCCCGAACGGTTTTATCATGGGTTCGTGCTGGGACTGATGGTTGAACTTACCGGAAGATTTGAGATCACATCGAACAGGGAAAGCGGCTTCGGGCGATATGATGTCATGCTGACACCCAAAAACAGAGAAAAAGACTGTGCATACATCATTGAGTTTAAAGTGCATAAACCCCTGAAAGAAAAAGATCTCGCACAGACTGTTATGAACGCCCATTCCCAGATTGATGAAAAGCAGTATGACGCCAAACTGACCGCCGAAGGATTTTCTTCAGAGCAGATCCGTAAATATGGGTTTGCATTCAGGGGAAAAGAGTGCCTGATCGGATAAGATTCGGAATCGAGTAGGAAGAGCCTTCTTCCCCTACTCGTGCGCCGGACACCCGTCAGCGCATGCTGACAATCTTCCTCTGGGTGCCCGTGTGCATAAAAAAGGAGTGTTGATCAGATGAAGACAAAAATGGAAAAACTTGACCAGAACTTACAGGCTGTCCCCCTGGAAGCCGGGCTGCGCTTTCAGGATGTCCGTTCTACCCCGGCGCGCATCTACGGGCTGATCGAGGGGGAATATGCCAGACTGCCGGCCGCGCAGCGCTCCCTTGCCAGCGAAAAGCTGCTGATGCTGCAGGGCTGCACCAGCGACGGGCGGGTGCGCTTCCTCACGGATTCCCGGCGTCTCGGACTGCGCATGCTCGTGACGGACTCCGAGGGATACCCGCACATGGCTTACAGCGGCTATGCAGGGATCGACTGCTATCTGGGAGAGGGCACTGACCCGGAGTACCTTGGCACCCGCTGGCCGCCGCTGGGAGAGCGGCTCCTGGAGAGTGAATTTGAACTGCCCGGCACCCTGTCGCTGGTGACGCTGTACCTTCCGCTGTACACCGGCGTCGAACTGCTGGAGCTGGGATTGGAGCCGGGCGCCGCCCTGCTGGCACCCACGCCCTATGCCCGCGAAACGCCCATCGTCTTCTACGGCTCCTCCATCACACAGGGGGGCTGCGCCAGCCGGAGTTCCAACTCCTACTGCGCCCTCGTGTCCCGATGGCTGGACAGCGACTTCTACTGTCTGGGCTTCAGCGGCGGCGCCATGGGAGAACCTTGGATGGCGGAATACATCTCCCAGCTGCCCTGCGCCAGACCCACCGCCCATTCCTGCAAACGATCCTCGACAAAAATCCGGCGCTGCCGGTGATCGCCATGTCCCGTCCTTACCCGAACCTTCCGGGGACGGACAGCGAACGGAGGGAGATGATTTATTTACCGATCGTTCTGTCATATGCAGTCTGCATAGTGTCAATGTACTCCTGAACTTTCAGGGTCTCCAGCTGTGCCAGGTAGCTGTCCCAATCCGCATCGATGTCACTCTTTCCAAGCAGCCACTCCGCAAGGCAGCTCTCCACATAGTTCTGGGCGCTTACGCCATAGTCGTTCACAAACTGGCTCTCCTCATCTGTAAACTGCATGCTTGGAAGCGTCACGCTTGCCGGAGCATTGATATAGAACTCGTTAATGACATCAACCTTGTCATTCTTCATGGTCTCAGTAATGATTTTATTGACAAACATATCATTCGTCATACACTTCGGCGTACCGTCGAAAGGCGCTTCATGCTGGGTGATGGTGTCAAAGCTCGCACCGTCCGCCCCGGGTGTCTCGTCATATGTAACCACGCCGTTCTCGTCAATGTTCTTGACACGATCCGGTCCGCGGTAGCTCATGATCGTCATCGTCTCATTGTAGAACAGGTCTACCCACTGCGCCAGGATCTCAGGATGCTCACACTTGTTTGTGATCGAGAAACCTGTGCCGAGGAAGCTTACATGATTCTGACGTTTGTGTACCATGGGCGCATCCGCGGACGCATTTGCCTTCAAAGGAGCGATCGCAACATACTGATCCCCATTGTCGCCAAAGCTGCCCGATGCCCATGTGTATGCGGAACCCACGATCGGTGTCGCGCTTGTCAGTTTCGCACTGTACTGGTCGCCATCCTGCACAAAACCTTCCTGATCCCAGAGACCGTCCTGCACAAACTTACCAAGTTCTTTGACCGCCGTCTTCCACTCTTCCGTGATCTGCTCATAGATCACCTTCCCATCCTCTACCACAAAATGGTTGAGTATAGCGCCCGCACTGTTAAATGCCTCCGCATGACCATACGCTCCAAAGAAGCTGCCATAACCGTTGATCTGATTGATTGCCAGAGTACTCTTCCATGGTGGTCGGAACCTCCAGTCCCAGATTGTCCAGCCAGGTCTTGTTGATATAGAGGTTATCCGGATAATCCCTCGCCGGCGACTCGTTGACAGTACCCCATGAATACTTCTTCCCGTCAGCCAGCGATGTGCTCATGCCGTCCAGATTCGGAAAACGTGACAGGACATCCTTGTAGTTCGGGCAGTACTGGTCGATCAGGTCGTCCACAGGGATAAAGACGCCCATCGGTCCATACAGATTCAGGTCATCCATGCTCAGCGTATTGTATCCAAAGAATCCATCCGGATAATCGTTGGTGGAGAGCATGATGTTCTTCTGGTCATTAAACTGCTGGCAGGGAAGCACTCAAAGTCGATATGAACATTGGTCGCCGCTTCCAGCGCCTTGAAAAACTCCATGTTGTTGTAGTCGATCTGCGATACTTCCTGATAAGCGACAAGCTTAAAGGATACCAGTTCGTCTGACAATTTCGGCGCATTGGCTGCGATCCACTCATAGCCTGCACCCTCCGCGATCGGCGCCGAGCCGCCGCCCTGCTGCGCGCTGTCCGCCGGCGCACTGCTGTCTGTTGACGCACTGCTGTCCGTCGATGTGCTGCTGTCCGCCGCAGGCGCCGTTGTCGTCGAGTTGTCCGCTGCGGTATCCTTACCGCCGCCTCCGCCGCATTGGTGCCACCATGGAACATGCCAGCACCAATGCGGTCATCTTTGCCAGGTTCTTTCTCTTCATAATCTGTTCCTCCTTATAATTTATAATTGCTACCCTTTCACAGAGCCGATCAGGACACCCTTCACGAAATACTTCTGTATAAACGGATACAATATCATCAGTGGCGCTGCCGACACGATGATCGACACATATTTGATCAGACCTGCGCGCTCTATCTGGGCCGCCGCCTGCTTTGCATCCTGCATCATCTCCTGCGAAACCTGATTCTCGATCAGGATGTTGCGCAGTACGAGCTGCAGCGGATACATTTCCTGTCTGCGGATATAGATCATGCAGCTGCTGTATATTCGGGACATAGAGCCGGATAAAGTCATATGGGATCTGAAACACGATCCCGGTGTTGGGGGAGGTGCACTTGGTGGCGTGGATGACGCCGGAATTGATCAGAAAGCATTGTCCCTCCTGCAGATGGTGAGCGGTACGGGGAGCTGTTCTGCGTCTGGTTTGACGGGGCGTGCGGTTTGTCCTCGACGACCCGAGCGACGATCCTGTCCGCCAGACCAAACTGGAAATCTTCAAGGAGACGCTCACACAGATGCAGGTCGCAAACGACATCCGCCCGGAGGGCTATATACTGCGGTTCAACAGCCTGCTTTTTGAGATCCTGTTCCAGCTCTGCCACAATTTCAGCGTAAAGATCTTCCAGGCAGACCTGAACCACAGGACAAAGGACCTGAACCGTCTGAACCTCATCCTGAACTACACGAACCAGAACTATGACCGCGCGATCTCCATCGACGAGATCGCGCGCGTAGCCTGCCTGGATGCCGGGTATTTCTGCCGTTTTTTCAAGAAGCACATGGGGCTCACTTTTCTGGAATACCAGAATGAGGTGCGGCTGTCCCACATCTATCAGGACCTCATCTCGACGCAGGACACGCTGCAACACATCCTGGAACGCCACGGCTTCACCAACTACAAGCTGTTCCGCAGGGTGTTCTCCGAACACTTCCACGCGACGCCCTCGCAGATCAGAAGACAGCTGCACGCCGGATCGAACGATCTGCCGTGAGATGACTTTTTATGTTGAGATCGGGATCTCCATTCTCTCATCCTCATTGGCAGTCCATGAAGTCCAGATGATCAGCGCGGCTACCTCATCCACATCGATCACCCGGTCATATCCCGCCATGTGATACGCCTTCGATCTACTGCTGTCCGTATATCCCAGACTGCCGCCATCCGTCAGGTAAGGCAGCCTGGTTCCATCTTTCAGTACCACTCCCCTGACTGTAGGAATACCAGAATCATCACCCTGTTTTGCAGGCGCTGCGTCGACAGAATAATTTACCTTCATGGAGATCGGTGAAATGCTGATGCTCTCCAGCGTAAAGTTCGTTCCTTCCACTTTCTGCCCTACCGTAATATCCCGCGCCGAACTTACATCCGGAAGAACGATCTCAAGATTCCAGTCTCCCTCAACCGCCAGCGCAAACCCTTCCCTTTTTGAATGAGTTCCCAGATTTTGGAAACGGACATGCACCGTTTTGCCAAGTAAAGTATCATTTGGGTCCACAACATACGCCTGAATGATATACTCCATATTGCCATCCTGATCTGTATAATATTGAATCAATCTTCCATTTTCATCATGTTTTAAAGGAGTGCCATCCTCATATACCGGGCAACCCTCTTCATTACAAATCGTTCCGTCATACATGCTTCCGCTCATATTGACCCACGAATCTACATCTTCCGGATCGTCTCCCTGATATACATTTACCTCTCCAAATGTCGGTTCCATCCCGTCCTCCACGCGATAACCGGAAATCTGAAAGGACATATACGCAAATCTTTCATCCACGACAACCGTATCCGGCACTATCGTAACACCGTTATCCGTCACGGCAAGTGACGGACTTTCCGGCTCTTCACGGTACACCTTTGCTATGTTCTTCTCCAGAAGTTCCTGCTGCTGTTCATCAGATGCCTGAATATTGCCGTTCATGCCCCGTCCCCAATAATGGCGGATCGCTGCAACAACACTGATACTGCTTACGGATAGTATGCAGGTACCTGCTATCACCGCAGCCTGCGTTTTAAACAGCCTCTTATTTCCAGCTTCTCCGGCATTTGCTTTTTTCATATGACCGCTGTCCTCCTGACGGATCATTGCGAATGCCTGATCTGTTTTGTTCAACACGATCTCCGACAATTCTATTTTCTCAGTAAATATATTTTTTTTATTGGACATGCTCATCCTCCTGACAAATGCGGTAATACGCTTCCAGTTCTTTTCTTCCTCTTGAAACCCTTGTCTTTATGGTATTCAGCGGTAACGACAGCAATTCTGCTATTTCCCGCATCCTGAATCCCTGACTGTAATACAATTCCATCGGCAGCCGGTAACGCTCATCTACAGAAGCATAGGCTTCCTTCAGTTCAAGATTATATTCATCGCACTTTGACGGCTCCTCATAAGCTTCGATATTCTCATAAGCTGAATTGTGTCTTATGATGTCATAGCAATGATTGATCAGGATCCTTGTCATCCATGTCTTAAAGAACTCCGGCTTCCTGAGTGTATATAACTTTTCCCAGCAAGTGAGGATCGTATCCTGAAGCGCATCTGCCGCGTCCTCTTCATTCATCAGGATCGCAATAGCGGTTCTGTACATGTCTTTCATGTAAAACTGCATTAATTCGGTAAATGCATCTTTATCCTGCCTTTGCGCCTTCCTGATCCAAACTTTTGTTTCAATACTTTCCATTCGTTTTCTCCTACGCGCGTATGGTGTGTTCCTTTTTGCTTTCCATTCATTAGACGGCGCATTTCCCATTTTGGTTTCAAAAATGATCTGTATTTTTCAGTCAATCCGCCTCTTCGCGCAGACCGCTTCACACCCAGATCAGTATAACCAAAATATGATTGGCAAAACAACAGGTAATACCGCCAACAGGCAGGATCAGCGCCGTGTCAAAACCGGCGCTGACCTTATTTTTGCAGATTTTCCGGCTTTACCGGATGGCAGGCGCCATTCATGGCGCACAGGCTGCCCGACGGGCAGCCTGAACACCCGCAGCCGCAGGATGATTTTCCTTTTCTCTTACCGCGCACCATGCTGGCGACGGCAGCCGCCACCACGAGGACCAGAACCGCGCTGATGATGATCGTCGCCATATTTTCCATAAGCCATGTAATCATTGAACTCCCTCCTGTTTCCATGCTACAGATCGAAATCCTTCTCTGTACGGTCGAAGCAGCATATAGATCATACCGCCAAGAATGACGATGGCCGCAAGCAGGCCGGCGACATTCAGGTTCCCTGTAAGTGCCGAACCAATCTGGTAGACCATCAGCGCAGCCGCATATGCGAACCCGCACTGGTAGCCGATCGCAAACCACGTCCATTTCGCACTGTTCATCTCCCGCCTGATGGCGCCGATCGCCGCAAAGCAGGGTGCGCACAGCAGGTTGAACACAAGAAAAGAATATCCTGCGACCCTGGTAAAATTTGCGCCGATCTCAGGCCATCCGCCGGGATAAAAGATTCCCATCGTTCCAACGATATTTTCCTTCGCCACCAGTCCTGTAATAGAAGCCACTGCCGCCTGCCAGTTTCCCCAGCCGAGCGGTATGAAGATCCATGCGATCGCACTGCCGACCGCCGCCAGAAGCGACTGGTCCATCTCTTCCCCGCCAAGCATCCGGAACCCCTCCGCAGTAAAACCAAAATAAGTCATAAACCAGATCACAATGGTGGAGAGCAGGATGATCGTCCCCGCCTTTTTCATAAAGGACCAGCCGCGCTCCCACATGGAGCGCAGCACATTGCCCACCGTGGGCATATGGTACGCCGGAAGCTCCATGACGAAGGGAGCCGGGTCGCCGGAAAACATCTTCGTCTTCTTTAACATTATACCAGAAATAATGATCGCTGCAATACCAACGAAATACGCGCTGGTCGCCACCCATGCGGAACCGCCGAAGACCGCCCCGGCAACCATGGAGATAAACGGCACTTTCGCGCCACAGGGGATAAAGGTCGTTGTCATGATCGTCATCCTGCGGTCACGCTCGTTCTCGATCGTCCTCGATGCCATAATCCCCGGAATGCCGCAGCCTGTACTGATGAGCATCGGGATAAAGGACTTGCCGGACAATCCGAACCTGCGGAAGATACGGTCAAGCACGAATGCGATACGCGCCATGTAACCGCACGCCTCCAGGAAAGCCAGAAGCAGGAACAGGACAAGCATCTGCGGCACAAAGCCAAGCACCGCGCCCACGCCGGCTACGATACCGTCGTTAATGAGTCCCGCCAGCCAGTCTGCCGCGCCAACAGCTTCCAGCGCGTTCCCTGCAAGCACCGGGATCCCCGGAACCCATATGCCGTAAGCTGCCGGATCAGGCTCGCCGCCATACTGCTCCATCACATCAAGCGCACCCTCATAATCTGCAAGGGACGCGGTGTCCACCGTTACCTCCAGTGTCTCGTCATCCGCTGTTTCAAAGGGAAAATCACCCGTGGGAGCCGCACCGTTTTCTTCCACATAAGCATCGTAGCCATCCACGATCAGCGCCGCATCCCCGTATTCCTCAGAAGCCTCTCCATAAGCCGCGGATCCGATGCCAAACAGATGAAAGCCGTCGCCGAACAGTCCGTCATTTGCCCAGTCCGTAGCGGATGCTCCCACCGTCACCATGGATATGTAATACACAAGGAACATGACAGCCGCAAAAATCGGGAGCCCTAAAAAGCGGTTTGTGACGATCCTGTCAATCTAATCGGAATGTGTCATCTTTCCTGCCGATTTTTTCTTTAAGCATCCTTTGATGATACGCCCGATATAGATATACCGCTCATTGGTGATGATGGACTCCGCATCGTCATCCATCTCCTCCTCGGCCGCCTGGATGTCCGTTTCGATGTGGGAGAGGACAGACTCCCCCAGGTTCAGCTGCTCTAAGACCTTGTCGTCCCGCTCAAACAGCTTGACTGCATACCAGCGCTGCCGTTCCTCCGGCAGTCCGTGTACCGCCGCCTCCTCGATATGGGCAAGGGCATGTTCCACCGTTCCCGAAAATGTATGCATCGGAACGGTCTTGCCGGTCTTTGCCGCCTCGATCGCAGCTTCCGCGGCTTCCATGATGCCGTTTCCTTTCAGGGCGGACAGCGCTACCACCCTGCATCCCAAAGCCCTCGAAAGTTCCCCTGTGTTGATCCTGTCGCCGTTTTTCTCCACCACGTCCATCATGTTGATGCCGACCACCACAGGGATGCCAAGTTCGGTAAGCTGTGTGGTCAGATACAGGTTTCTCTCCAGATTTGTCCCGTCGATCAGATTCAGGATCGCATCCGGCCGTTCGCTGATGAGATAATTTCTTGCCACCACCTCCTCCAGCGTATAAGGGGAAAGGGAATAAATGCCCGGAAGGTCGGTGATGGTCACGCCGTCATGCTTTTTCAGTTTTCCTTCCTTCTTTTCCACTGTAACGCCCGGCCAGTTCCCGACAAACTGGTTGGATCCGGTCAGCGCGTTAAACAATGTCGTTTTCCCGCAGTTGGGATTGCCCGCAAGCGCAATTCGTATGCTCATAGTTTTACACTCCTTCTTTGTATTAGTTTTAACTAACTATTCGTCTGAAAAAAAAGGATGCCCCCTGTCAGTCAACCTCGATCATTTCCGCATCCGCTTTCCGGATGGAAAGTTCATAACCGCGGACGGTCACTTCTATCGGATCGCCCAAAGGCGCCACCTTGCGGATCTGCACATCCACGCCTTTTGTCAGTCCCATGTCCATGATCCGCCGTTTGACTGCGCCCTCACCGTGGAGCTTCACCACCCGGACGGTCTCGCCGACCTTTGATTCTTTCAGTGTCTTCATTCCCGTTTTTCCTCCTCATTTCATAATCGTTTTTGATCACCCTTTGCAGCGTTCTTTCCTGCCGAAGCGTTTCTTCATGTTTTGCTCAGACCATGATCTTCTGCGCCATCTCTCTGCTGACCGCAATGCGGGAATCCTTCACATTCACGATCACATTGCCCCCGATGGCGCTTATTACCGTGACAGCCCCTCCCACGACAAAACCGAGGTTTTCCAGATGTGCCTTCACTTCCTGTCTTCCCCCGATCTTCCTGATGATAGTTTCCTCTCCGACTTCTGCTAATGTAAGCGGCATCATGTGTTCCTCCATTCCGAAGCGTCATAAATTCGTGATAGAATCAATTGCGATCAAGTAATTTGTTCTATCGATCACCTTCTTTTTAAATATGTATTAGTCATTTTGAATATATATTAGTTTTCGCTAACTCCACGTGTTAAATAGAAGTTAGCATCCGCTAACTACATATTATAATATGACTTTCCTTCAGCTTTGTCAACTTTATTTTTACAACTCACTCAAGTTTCATCATACTAACCAATGTGTTAGGAGACGCTAACTGACTATTTTGTGCAAACTATCCATATCCCTGCGATCTTAACTTTCATAAACTTTTTTTGCGATTTCCGAGACAGCAACCCTTACCTGCCCAACTGCCCTCGCAGCTTCTTCATCACATGAAAATACGCCGGAATCAAAAATGCGTCCGCAAACAGCCACGCCAGCGGGCTTGCCAGGATCACGCAGATATATCCGAACAGCGGTACCAAAACAAACCCTGCAGCTGCCCTTGCCACCATCTCTGCAACACCCGCAAGGATCGCAAAGGCAGAAAAACCTAATCCCTGTATCATAAACCGGACAATATTGACAAGCGCAAGCAGAATATATGCCGCTGAATTCGCAATGACAAAATAATAAATGTAAGTAATGATTTCCTCCGTCGGACTGTCAAGAAACAGCAGCGCCATGTTCTTCCCGAACACGACCATAAACAGAAATGCGATCACCGCATACGCGATCCCAAGCTTTATGCAGGCTTTTAAGCCCTTATCAACCCTGTCAAGCCTGCCCGCGCCGACATTCTGCCCGCCATAGGTTGCCATTGTCGACCCCATCGCGTCAAACGGGCAGCACGCAAGCATGCTGATCCTGCTTCCTGCGGTCACCGCGGCGACGATCACCTCACCCATCGAGTTTACCGCCGCCTGCAAAATGACGCTGCCGATCGCCGTGATCGAGTACTGCAGCCCCATCGGAACCCCCATCGAGCAGAGCTTCACCGTATGACTGCCGCTGAACCGCCAGTCCTCCCTTTGAAAGTTCAGGAATTGATATTTTTTTATCATATAAAGCAGACAGATCACACCCGAAACCGCCTGCGAGATCACCGTCGCATATCCTGCCCCGCGCACGCCAAGAGGCGATACCAGCAAAAGATCGAGCAGGACATTCAGCACTGACGAAAAGACCAGAAAAACAACAGGTGTCACGCTGTCCCCCAGAGAACGCAGGATCCCCGACACCAGATTATAGAGAAACGCCGCGGGAATTCCCATAAAGATGACAAAGATATAGGAATATGCCTGATCCAGGATCGTCTCCGGCGTATCCATCGCGATCAGGATCTGCCTTGTGAAGATCCCTACGGTCACCGTCATTACCGCCGCAAACACAACCGCCGCGAATGCGCCGTTTGCGATATATTTTTTCAAATTTGAGAAATCCTTGGCACCGAATGTCTGCGCAACGGGAATCGCAAAACCGTTGCAGACGCCGATGCAGAATCCCAGGATCATAAAGTTGATCGAACCCGTTGAACCGACCGCCGCAAGCGCATCCACGCCGAGCTTTTTGCCGACGATGATCGAATCCACCATATTGTACATCTGCTGAAAGATCAAGCCGAACAAAAGCGGCAGCCCGAACTCCAGGATCAGCTTCATCGGTTTCCCGTCTGTCATGTCCTTCGTACCGTTCAGACTCTTAAAAATCTTTGCCCATATGCCTTTCTCTTTTACCTTACTCATAGCGAATGCCTTTCTTTTAACACTTTACATATTTGTGAACCAATATGTATATTTTGGTATCGTCAATGCTTTCCAGCAGTATATTTTCCGCTTCGTTTATGAGACCGGCGTCAACCATTTTTTCAAATTTCGCTAATGCTTTGCCAGAGACCTCATATTTATTTTCTTCCGGCAGTTCAACAGACTTATATTGTTTTCCTAACATTAGAGAAAAAAGCATCCTTACCATCTCTTTGATGATACGCATGATGTAGTCTTTTTCGTCATTAAAATCCATAATTTGCCCTCCCACGAAGCCATTTCAGCCTTTCAATTTGTCGGACTTTCTCTGAGAAAGATTTCCGGCTTTAGCGGCTCGCTGCTTTTCTAACTCATTGTAGTCGCCAACTTTTAATACCTAATCTCCCGAAATTGTTATACATAGGTTTTAAGCTTATTCCCCAAATCCCTTATAAAATCGGTGTTTAGCCAATGTTTTTCTTTACAAACCTATGTATAAATGGTATACTAAAAGCAGGGAATTATACATATGTCGGAGGGAATCAGCATGGCA